>Ga0080006_1150439_pt1 | contig 66701 bp, 64 predicted proteins | sample RS3BMetagenome_FD_69209 | JGI IMG/M metagenome (GOLD analysis project Ga0080006, IMG submission 69209) | Ferric oxide microbial mat and aquatic microbial communities from Rainbow Spring, Yellowstone National Park, USA - RS3B (SPADES... ...
AACGGCGGGGACGCCGCCTTCTACGGCTCGCCCGGGAGCCTCCCCCTCAACCGGCCGATCGTGGGCATGGCCGCCACCCCTGACGGTGGCGGGTACTGGCTGGTGGCCGGCGACGGCGGCATCTTCAACTTCGGGGACGCCGGCTTCTACGGCTCGACCGGGAGCCTCCACCTCAACCAGCCGATCGTGGGCATGGCCGCAACCGCCGACGGTGGCGGGTACTGGCTGGTGGCCGGCGACGGCGGCATCTTCAACGGCGGGGACGCCGGCTTCTACGGCTCGACCGGGAGCCTCCACCTCAACCAGCCGATCGTGGGCATGGCCGCAACCCGTGCGGGTGCGAGCACGCAGGGCTACTGCGGTACGAGGACCGGGACGCCGACCACCAGCAAGGTGATGGTCATCTACGAGGAGAACGCCGACGCCTCCTCGATCTACGGGTCCTCGTCGGCGCCGAACATCAACCGGTATGCCGACAGCTGCGGCGCAGCCCTGAACTACCAGGCGCTCACCCATCCCTCGTTGCCCAACTACCTGGCGTCGACGTCGGGACAGTCCTATGACACGTCCCCGTGGACGACCGACTGCGATCCTGGCGGCAGTTGCCTCACGGGCAATGACAACATCTTCAACCAGGTCGGACCGTCCGGCTGGAAGTCGTACGTCGAGTCGATGACCTCCAACTGCCAGGTGGGATCCAGCGGCGCGTACGCGACGAAACACAACCCTGCCGCCTACTACACCGACGTGCACCCCCAGTGCCTCACGAACGACGTGCCGCTGGGCTCGACATGGGCGGGGGCGCTGCACGACGATGTCAGCGCCGGCACACTGCCCACGTTCTCCACGGTGACACCGGACCTCAACAACGACATGCACGACGGGCCCCTCAGTCAGGCCGATTCCTGGCTAGCCGGATGGATGTCCCAGATCGTGGCGGGCCCGGACTACCGGTCCGGACGGTTGACCGTCGTCATCGTCTGGGACGAGGGTTCGGGAAGCAGTGTCGGCGCCGCCAGCACCGTGGCGATGATCGCCGTGTCCCCCTACATCGTCCCGGGGACGAGGTCCTCCACGTACTTCACCCACTACAGCCTGCTGAAGGCTGCTGAAGACGTGGCAGGGGTGCCCGAGCTGGGTGGTGCCGCCACCGCCGGTGACTTGAGGGCGGCCTTCGGGTTCTGACGGCTCCCCTGTGTGGGGTGGCAACATTTCCCCTGGTGGGCGAGGGGGGACTTGAACCCCCACATCCTTTCGGACACAGGAACCTGAATCCTGCGCGTCTGCCAATTCCGCCACTCGCCCGAGCGACCGGTAGAGGCTACCCGAAGATCCGACACCCCGGAATCGCACCGGAGGCGCCCGCCGTGGCTCCGCCGGCAGACCGGTCGGCCGGCCCCCGCTCCCCGGTCGAACCGATCACCCCGACCGGGGCGGCCCCACGCCCGGGGCAGATCTGCCTCCCTGTACCCCCTACCAGGGGGTAGACACCGGTAGGCTGACGCCGACATGGGACTTCAGAAGTTCGAAGGGCGCCTCGAGCGCATGGTCGACGGCACCCTCTCCAAGGCCTTCCGGGGCGAGCTGCACCCTGTGGAGATCGGGCGCCGGGTGACCAGGGAGATGGACCTCAAGCGCCGCTTGGGCGTCCATGGCCTCATCGCGCCCAATGCCTTCGTCGTCCACCTGTCGGCCTCCGACTTCGACCGCTTCGAGTCGTTCCTCGACGCACTCGTGCGCGAGCTCGAGGAAGCGGCACGCGAGCACGCCCGCACCGAGGAGTACGTGTTCGTCGGCCCGGTGACCCTGTCGGTCGTGGAGGATCCACGCCAGCGCCGGGGTCGCTTCGCCGTGGTGTCGGACGTCCACGAGGGGCCCCAGGGACTGTCGGCGGCCAGCGTGGTGCTGGCCGACGGCATGCGGGTGGTCCTCGGCCCCGAGCCGATCACCCTCGGACGCCTGCCCGAGAGCACGATCGTGATCAACGACCCGAACGCCAGCCGGCGCCACGCCGAGATCCGGCGACACGGTAACGACGTCGTCGTGGTCGACCTCAATTCGACCAACGGCACGAGGGTCAACGGGGCCACCGTCCACGAGCGCACGCTCAACGACGGTGACCAGATCGTCATCGGGACGACCGTGCTCCGCTTCGAGACCTCGTGACCCTCGGCCCCCGCACGTGATCCCCCTCTTCGCGTCCGCCGCGCCCGTCCCGGTCGACAACACCCCGCTGCTCCGGCTGCTGGGGTTCGGCGTGATCCTGCTGCTCTGGCTGTTCTTCATGTGGGTGGTCCGGGCCGTATGGGTGGAGGTCCGCCCACTCAAGCGCAAGCGCCGGCGCGGCAAGGACGTCGACCCGGTGGTCGACGGGAAGCGCCGGCGTGCGCTTCGACTCCACGTGATCCGCCCCGACGACCAGGCCGGCCGCGTCTACGACGTGGGCGAGGAGGTCACGGTGGGCCGGGCCCCTGGGTGCGGGGTGCCCATCGACTACGACTCCTACTCCTCCAACCTCCACGCCCGGCTGTTCCGGCTCGACGGGGACCTGTGGGCCGAGGACCTGGGATCGACCAACGGCACGTGGGTGAACACCGTGCGCATCGAGGAGCGGACCAAACTGGAGAAGGGCGACCTCCTCCAGGTCGGCGGCACCGTCTTCGAGGTGGGTCGCTGACATGACGCTGCTGCGATCCGGATCGGCAACGGACACCGGTCTGGTGCGATCGGTCAACCAGGACCTGGCCGTCGAGACGGGCACCCTGTTCGCCGTGGCCGACGGCATGGGCGGCCACGCCGGGGGTGAGGTGGCGGCCCGGCTGGCCGTCGACACCCTGACCGTGGCGTTCGGGGCGAAGCCGTCGGGCGCCGGTCTGTCCGACGCCGTCAACGAGGCCAACCGGGTCGTCCACGAGCACAGTATGGAGAACCCCGAGCTGCGGGGCATGGGCACGACGCTGACGGCAGCGGCTCTGGTCGACGAGGACGGGCGGGACGTCATCGCCCTGGTGAACGTGGGCGACTCGCGCTCCTACCGGTACCACGAGGGGGAGCTCACCCAGATCACCGTCGACCACAGCCTGGCCGAGGAGATGGTCCGCAGCGGCGAGATCAGCGAGTCCGAGGCGGCAGTGCACCCCCACCGCCACATCCTCACCCGCGCACTGGGGGTGGCCGACGACGTCACCGTCGATCTCTGGCGGATCCAGCCCACCCGGGGCGACCGGTACCTCCTGTGCTCGGACGGCCTGACCAACGAGCTCGAGTCGGAGCAGATCGCCGAGGTGCTGGCAACCGTGCCCGACCCCCAGGTTGCCGCCGACCTGCTGGTGCGGGCGGCGCGCACCCACGGGGGAAGCGACAACATCACCGTGGTCGTGGTCGACGTGGTGCTGGACGACGAGCAGGGGGCGTCGGACGGCGCGGCTCCGGCCGTCGCCGCCGTGGAGCCCGACTTCCGCACCGCCGCCGGAGAACCCGGCGCCGACGTGCCGACCGGACCCGGGGCCGAGGACGTGGAGGTGCTGCCCGGGCCTGAACCGCTGAAGCCGAAGTTCCGTGACCGCTGGCGTGCCCGGCGCAAGGCCCGGCGTGCGGCGCGCGGCCGCCGCCTGGTGACGGTACGTACGCTCCTGTTCGTAGTGCTGGTCGGTGCCATCCTGGCCGGCGCGTACTACGCGGTCCGGTGGTACGACACCAACGCCTACTACGTGCAGGTGAACAACAACGAGCTGATGATCTATCACGGACGTGTCGGCGGCGGTGTGCTCTACAAGCCGGTGGAGGTCGAGCGCACGGGGTACACCACCGCCGACATCCCTGCCTATGCCGTACCCGGTCTGGTGACCGGCATCCAGGAGAGCTCGCTCAAGGCGGCCCAGGCCTACGTCGCCGGCCTGGTGGCCACGCAGCACCAGACCGTCTGCACGCAGGACCCGACCGCGCCGGGCTGCGTCCCGACGGGTGCCGGCGTGCCGCCGGCCGGCACCGTCACGACGACGACGAAGGGGCCCTGATGGAACGACGCATCCGCCGCCTGGGCATCTTCATGGTCGTGTGCTTCCTGGCCCTGTTCATCCAGCTGAACAACATCCAGGTCGTGAAGGCCACGAGCCTGGCCCACGCACCGGACAACCCGAAGGTCCTGGCGGTCGCCCGGGACAACCCCCGGGGCGACATCCTGTCCGCGGACGGCGTGGTGCTGGCGAGTTCGGTGCCGAACAAGGGCTACTACCACTACCGGCGGGTCTACAACCCGCTGACAGCCACGCTGTTCAGCCAGATCGTGGGGTACGACACCATCTTCGGGACCCGGACGGGGATCGAGGCCGAGTACAACGCCTACCTGCAGGCCCACACCCGACCGGCCAAGACGCTCGGTGATCTCCTGACCACCCGGACGACGACCGGCAACGTCATCCTGACGATCAATTCGGGACTCCAGCTCAAGGTGGCCGGGATCGTCGAGGGGATCAACAAGAGCGGCAGCGCCCCCCAGGCCGGTGCGGTCGTCCTCAACGTCAAGACAGGGGCCGTCGAAGCGATGTACGGGCGTCCCACCTTCGACCCGGCTCCCTTCACGTCCCAGGACGCCAAGACCGTGACGGCCTACTACAACTCGCTCGATCCGAGGAACGGATCGACCAGCCCCCTGGTCTCCCAGGCCTACCAGCACGGCTTCCTGCCCGGGTCGACGTTCAAGATCATCACCTCGTCCGCCGTCTACGACCACCAGCCGGCCTTGGCCAAGGTGAGCTACCCGCCGCCGGTCACGAAAACGAACCCGCCGATATCCGGCTGCATCTCGGTGCCCCAGACACCGCTGCCGCTCTGCAACTACCACCACGAGAGCTGCTACGGCACAATCCAGCAGGCGCTGCCGGCGTCGTGCAACACGGTCTTCGCCCAGTACGGCATGGCCCTCAAGGCCAGCCTCAACACTGAGGCCGAGGCCTTCGGGTTCAACAAGCATGTCCCCCTCGACCTCCCCAATGTGGGCGTCTCCAACTTTCCGACGGCGGCCGAACTGTTCAATAATGCGCCCCTCCAGGCGTACTCGGCCTTCGGTCAGGGCACCTCGGTCAGCTCCGACATCGCCACCACCCTGCAGATGGCACTGGCGACCGCGGGGATCGCCGACCGGGGGACCATCATGACGCCCCACGTCATGAGCGAGGTCCGGGACACCTCGGGGAACCTGATCGATCGCTACAAGCCGACCCCTTGGCTCCAGGGGACCAACCCGCTGACGGCGGCGGCGGTCACCCAGCTCATGCAGGCCGTGGCCACCAGCGGCACCGCGGCCGGCGTCTTCCCCGCCAACGAGGACGTGGCCGCCAAGACGGGGACCGCCGAGACCTCCGGCGCGTTCGGCCAGCCGCTGACAAACGACTGGATGGTGGCGTTCGCCCCGGCCAACGACCCCCGTGTCGCGGTCGCCGTGTCAGTGCCCAACCAGGTGCCGAGCTCGACCGGCGCCGAGATCTCCGGTCCCCCGACGGCGGCCATCCTGGCCGCCGCGCTGGCGGCGACGCCATGACCCGGTGCAGCAGGCACCGCGGAACCACCCCAGATGCACCGATGTGTACACCGGACCCGAGCGATAGCAGGCATAGGCTTTGACCCACATGGACCCCTCCCAGACGCCGCGTGTCTTCTCCGAGCGCTACGAACTCAACCACCTGATCGCCCGGGGCGGCATGGCCGAGGTCTACCGCGCCCACGACCGCCTGCTCGACCGACCGGTGGCGCTGAAGGTGCTCTTCCCCGAGCTGTCGGTGGACCGGTCGTTCGTGGAGCGGTTCCGCCGCGAGGCCCAGGCCGCCGCCAACCTCTCGCACCCGAACATCGTCCCGGTCTTCGACTGGGGCGAGGACACCGGCACCTACTTCATCGTCATGGAGTACGTCGACGGGCGGCCGCTGTCGTCGATCCTCAAGTCGGCCGGGCCGCTGTCGGCCGAGCGCACCGCCGACATCGGCGCCCACGTGGCCGCCGCCCTCGGGTACGCCCACAAGAACGGGGTCGTCCACCGCGACGTCAAGCCCGGCAATGTCCTGATCACCGACGACGGCACCGTCAAGGTGACCGACTTCGGCATCGCCCGGGCCGTCAACACCGAGGAGAGCCTGACCCAGACCGGTGCGGTCATGGGCACCGCCACCTACTTCTCGCCCGAGCAGGCCGAGGGCCTCGGGGTCGACAGCCGCTCCGACATCTACTCCCTCGGTGTGGTCCTGTTCGAGATGGTCACCGGACGCCCACCCTTCCTCGGCGACTCGCCGGTGGCGGTGGCCTCCAAGCACGTCCGCGACAACCCGCCGGCGCCCCGCGAGCTGAACCCCCAGATCCCGCCGACCTTCGAGGCCATCATCCTCAAGTCGATGGCCAAGGACCCCTCCCACCGCTACGCGACGGCCGAGGAGCTGCGGGCCGATCTCCTCCGGTTCAACGAGGGCCGCAGCGTGCTGGCCATGGAGGACACCACGGCCATGATCGGCGTGGCCGGCGCCACCACCACCATGGCGGCCGTGGCAGGTATGGACGCCACCCGCGCCGTCGGGGCCGTGGGTGCGAGCGACCCCGGGGGCACCGGTGCCGAGGGGGACGCGCCGGACGAGTCGAGCACGAACCGCACCCGCAACTACACCATCGCCCTCGTGGTCCTCCTCCTGATACTCGGCATCGCCGGCTACTTCCTCGGCCGGAACCTCGGCTACTTCGGGGGCGCCGCGTCGTTCAACCTGCCCAACGTTGTGGGCCAGCAGGCCCCGGTGGCCGTAGCCACCCTGCGGGCGGACGGGCTCAACGTCAACCAGGTCCAGCAGGTGTCCAGCGACCCCGCCGGCACGGTCATCTCCACCAACCCGGGCGCCAACAGCCTGGTCAAGAAGGGCGACACGGTGACCATGAAGGTCGCCCAACTGGCTCCGCCGATCCAGGTGACGGTGCCCGACGGGCTCACCAACACCACCTCGACCAACGCGGCGTCCATCCTGACCAGCGCCGGGCTGCAGTCCACGGTCGTCTTCCACACCAGCACAGCACAGAAGGGAACGGTGCTGAGCACCGACCCGGCCTCGGGCACCAAGGTCAACCAGGGATCGACCGTGACCCTGACGGTGTCGTCGGGCCCGGCCAACGTGACCGTGCCGTCGCTCATCGGCCTGACCCAGGGGGCGGCAGGCCAGGCCCTGGGGAGCGCCGGGCTCAATCTCGGCAACGTGACCTCGGTGTCGTCCACCCAGTTCCAGGCCGGCCTGGTGGTGTCCTCGAACCCGGGCACCGGTGCGCCGGTGACGCCCGGCAGCTCGGTGGACATCGCCGTTTCGACCGGTCCGCCGCCGACCACCACGACGACCAGCACGACCACCACGACGACGACGCCCTCCTCGTCGTCCACCACCACGACCGCGCCGTAGCAGGCAGTGGGGGTCAGGTCCTGCCCCCGGCGTGTCAGGCGGTGGCGGCCAGGAAGTTGGCGAGGAGCGACGGTCCCTCGAGCGTCAGCAGCGATTCGGGGTGGAACTGGACCCCCTCGATCGACAGGGTCCGGTGGCGCACGCCCATGATGACGCCGTCGGCGGTGCGGGCGGTCACCTCGAGGACGTCGGGCAGCGTGGTCGGCTCCACCACGAGCGAGTGGTAGCGGGTGGCGATGAAGGGGTCGGGCAGCCCGGCGAACACACCCCGGCCCCAGTGGTGGATGGCCGACGTCTTTCCGTGCATCAGGGTGGGTGCAGACACCACGTCGCCACCGAAGGCCTGGCCGATGGCCTGGTGGCCGAGGCAGACGCCCAGGATCGGGTACACGCCACCGAGCTCATGGATGACGGTGAGCGAGATCCCGGCATCGTCGGGTCGGCCCGGCCCCGGCGAGATCAGGACGGCGTCAGGGGCCTCGGCCCGGATGCCGGCGATGTCGATGGCGTCGTTGCGGTAGACGACCGGGTCGGCGCCCAGCTCACCCAGCTCCTGGACGAGGTTGTAGACGAACGAGTCGTAGTTGTCGATGACCAGCACGCGGGTCCCCATGGGAGGACGATCGTACCGGGCGCCGGGTGTCCGGCCCGCCGGTCCCGGGTCCGGCCCGACACTGGCTAATGTGCGGCCATGGCATCCACGGCCGAGCAGGGCGCGGGCAAGGCGCAGAAGAAGGGCCGTTCGTCCCCGGGCCGGGTGACGACCTCGGCCAAGGGCGGCACGGCGGCATCGGGCTCGGTCCAGAGCAACCGGTACACGCCGCCCATCGACCGGAGCCAGAAGGTCAGCCCCAGGTGGTTCGGGTTGCTGATCATCGCCATGTTCGCCCTCGGGGTCCTGATCGTCATCCTGAACTACGCCGGCCTGCTGCCTGGCGGGGTCAACAATGCCTGGCTGATCGGCGCCATCGGCGCCATCTTCGTCGGGCTCCTGCTCGCCACCCGCTACCACTGACGCAGCGGTGGACGGCCTCGCCCGGGCGTGCCTCGGGGGGTCTGGACGTCCCCGGGATCCCGACCGCCCATCGGGGACCCGTCCCCCGCCGGTGCCGAGGGGGCCCGGACGCGAACGACCGGCCCCGAAGGGCCGGTCGTTCCTGCTCCCGATGGCGTCGGAGGACGCCGTGGGGTGGGCTCAGCCCAGGCGCTCGATGATGGTGGCGTTGGCCATGCCGCCGCCCTCGCACATCGTCAGCAGGCCGTAGCGGCCGTTGGTGCGCTCGAGCTCGTTGAGCAGGGTGGCCATGAGCTTGGCTCCCGAGGCGCCGAGCGGGTGGCCCAGTGCGATGGCCCCGCCGTTCACGTTGACCCGGTCGAGGTCGACGTCGAGCTCCTTGGCCCACGCGATCGGCACCGAGGCGAACGCCTCGTTGATCTCGATCACGTCGATGTCGTCCATGGTCAGGCCGCCCCGCTGCAGGACCATCTTGGTGGCCGGGATCGGGCCGGTGAGCATGGTGATCGGATCGCTGCCGGCGACGGCGAACGCGTGGAACCGGGCTCGCGGGGTCAGGCCGAGCTCGGCGGCCTTGGTGTCGCTCATCACCAGGATGCCCGAGGCGCCGTCGGTGATCTGCGACGAGTTGCCGGCGGTGACCATCCCGTTGTCGGGACGGAAGGCCGGCTTGAGCTTGGCCAGCGTCTCCACCGAGGAGTCGGGGCGGATGCCCTCGTCCGCGGTGATCAGCTCGTCGGTGTCGTTGCGGTCGTCGTCCTTGATGGCGACCGGGATGAGCTCCCGCTCGAAGCGGCCCTCGGCCGTGGCCTGGGCGGCGCGCTGGTGCGACCGCACCGAAAATTCGTCCATGTCGTCACGGGTGATGCCCCACTGCTCGGCGATGAGCTCGGCGCCCTCGCCCTGGCTCACGAGGCCGCCGCGCTCGGCGTAGCGGGCCATCATCCGGGGGCCGAACGGGTAGCCCAGGTCGCGGACGACCGAGGCGCCCATGGGTGTGCGGCTCATGACCTCGACACCTGCGCCGATGACGACGTCGTAGGCGCCGGCGATGACGCCCTGGGCGCCGAAGTGCAGGGCCTGCTGGCTCGAGCCGCACTGGCGGTCGAGCGTGGTGGCGGGCACGGACTCGGGGAACCCGGCGGCCAGGACGGCGTTGCGGCCGACGTTCAGCGACTGCTCGGCGACCTGCATGACGCAGCCCATGATCACGTCGTCCACGAGGGCGGAGTCGAGGTCGTTGCGCTCGACGAGGGCCTTCAGCGGCTCGGAGGCCAGGTCGGCGGCGTGCCAGTTGCGGAGCTTGCCGTTGCGCTTGCCCCCGGGTGTGCGTACGGCGTCGATGATGACGGCGTCGGTCATGGTGCGTCTCCTTCCGAGGTCCGGCGGAACGGTTCCTGCCGGCCGTGCTCGGGTCGTTGGGTGCTGAAGGGCACGATGCCCCCTGGGGCGTCCAGTCGGAATCCCCGCGGAGAGACTACCGGGAGCCGGTCCGTACGGGCCACCGGGCACCCGACGGACGACCCGGCCCGTACGGACCGGCTCCATGTTCCGCCGTCCCATCCTGGCGCTACGGTCAGGGGCATGACGGGTCGGATCAAGGACATGGACCGCTGGCTGGGTGACGGTGGGATGGTGCTCATCGGCACCGTCGGGGCGTCGTTCGACGCCTACGGGGTCGACGGCGAGGACCTCGGCTGGGTGGAGGGGACGTTCGCCCCTGCCCCGCCGGCCTGCAATCCCCACGGCATCGTCCAGGCCGGGGTGCACGGGCTCCTCCTCGATGCCGCCATGAACTTCGCCATCAACGCCGCCCTTCCGGGCAGGTCCCGGACCCGGGCCACCCTCGAGATGAAGATCGAGACGATGCGCCCCGCCGTGCTCGGCGAGCCCTACCGGCTGCGGGGCGAGGTGGTCCGCCTGGCCCGCCAGGTGGCCTACGCCGAGGCGTCGGTGACCGATAGGGACGGCAAGCTGGTCAGCCGGTCGACCGGCACGTTCCTGCTGCACCGTCCGGAGGACGCCCCGGCGCCCACCGCCTGACCCTCCCCGGCTGACGGCTCTCGGCCGGCCTGCGCTCGCGACGGTCCGGGGTCGTCGCCCACCGCCGCCGGACCGAGGAGCGCCATGCCCACCCCCACCGTGCACGGCACGCCTCCAGCAGTCACGCCCGTGGTCACCACCGCCGTCCCCGGGCAACCACCGGTCCCGGTCGTCCGATGCCCGGTGTGCGACCGGGTCGTCCACGGGACGGCACCGGTGTGCTTCTGCTGCCGGACCGTCGCCGCTCAGCTCCGGCTGCCCCTGGTTCCCCTGGTCGCCCTCCGCGAGTACCGGGTGGGGGACCGGGCCCACCGGCGGTTGCGCGCCTACAAGGACTCGCCGGTGGCCGAGGTGCGCGACCGGAGTCTGGGCGCCCTGGTGGCCGACCTGGCCCGGCACTGCGCCGATCCGGCGAACGGCCGAGTGGGCCGCCTCGGCCCGTGGGAGGTGGTGACCACCGTCCCGTCGTCGACCCGGCCGGGCGGGGCACCGGCCGAGCAGCTGGTGGCGGGCGTGCCGGCGCTGTCCGACCGGCACCTGCGCCTGCTGGTGCGCGGCCGGGGGAGCGGCGGGCACCTGAAGGCGGGGCGGGACGTGTTCGCCCCGGCTCCGGGGGTCGGCCGGGACGGCCTGGTCGACCTTCCCGTGCTCGTCTTCGACGACACGACCACCACCGGGGCGGCGGCGCAGAGCGCGGCGGCGGCCCTGCGGCTGGTCGGGGCCCGGGTGGTCGGCGCCCTGGTCATGGGCCGTGCGCTGGCCCCGGCCGTCGACCGGGCCGACCGGATTTCTCGGGGCTGCTGACCGCGAGGAACGGCTGCCGGTGACGCCTGATATACTTGCTTGTTGCAAGCACGTAGATGACGGGGAGCCGCACGCCCCCGACCGTCCCGGTGCCTGGACCGAGACGCCCGACGACCCGAAGTACCCGACCGAGGACAGCGCTGTGTCACCACCGACCCACCGGACCACCGAACGACCCCCAGCGGCCCCCGTGGCGCGGGTGTCGGCCGGCCTCGAGCGCTCGCTCACCCAGGTCGGCCGGGCCATTCTCCGGCTCGACGTGCCCGGCGACGCCCTGCCCGACGGGGTGACGATCAACCGGACCGGACACTGGCTGCTGGTGCACGTGTCCGAGAGCGCCCCCGTCCGGCTGTCCGAGATCGCCGACTCGGTCGAGCTCGACCTGTCGACGCTCAGTCGCCAGGTGCGCTACCTGGTCGACGCCGGCCTGCTGGCCAAGGTGCCGGACCCGGCCGACGGCCGGGCCGCACTGCTGAGCCTCACCCGGCAGGGCGCCGCCGTCCTGGAGTCGGTGTCCGAGGCCCGCAGGCGGGTCCTCGCCGAGGCCATCGCCGACTGGACCGACGACGAGCGCAACGCGCTGGCCAGCGGCCTGATGCGGCTGGGCGCCGGACTGCACCACGCACGCGACGCCGACGAGGGGAACCGATGAGCATCGACGCAGCACCCAGGGACGGAGCCGGCGGCCAGGACGGGACCGCGGACGGGACCGTGGCCGAGGCACACGACGCCCCGATGGCGGGTGTCGCCGACGACGGGACGGTGGTGGCCCTCACCCATCGCCAGATCCTGCTGGTCTTCAGCGGGCTGATGCTCGGCATGTTCCTGGCCGCGCTCGACCAGACCATTGTCGGCACCGCGCTGCCGACCATCGTGAACAGCCTCCACGGGCTGAACCACATGAGCTGGGTGGTCACGGCCTACCTGCTCACCTCGACGATCTCGACCCCCCTCTACGGCAAGCTGTCCGACCAGTTCGGCCGCAAGGGCATCTTCCAGTTCGCCATCGTGGTGTTCCTGGTCGGATCGGCCCTGGCCGGCCTGAGCCAGAACATGCTGGAGCTCATCGCCTTCCGGGGCATCCAGGGCCTGGGTGCGGGCGGGCTGATGGCCATGGCCATGACGATCATCGCCGACGTGGTCTCGCCCCGCGAGCGCGGCCGCTACCAGGGATACTTCGGCGCCACGTTCGCTCTCTCCGCGATCGCCGGGCCCCTGCTCGGCGGGGTGTTCACCACCTACCTGTCGTGGCGGTGGATCTTCTACATCAACATCCCGATCGGCATCGTCGCCCTCGTGGTGACCTCCGCCGTGCTGAAGCTGCCGTTCCGCCGCCAGTCGCACCGCATCGACTTCCTGGGTGCCGGCCTGATGATGGTGGGCGTCACCGCGGCACTGTTCGTGACCGTGTGGGGCGGGACCCAGTACGCCTGGGTCTCTCCGCCGATCATCGGCCTGGCCGTGGTGGCGGTCGTGTTCATCGGCGCCTTCGTGGTGTGGGAGCACCATGCGGCCGAGCCGATCCTGCCGCCGTCGCTCTTCCGCATCGGCGTCTTCCGCACCGCGTCGACGGTCAGCTTCCTGCTGTCCATGGTCATGTTCGGCGCCATCATCTACCTGCCGCTGTACCTGCAGCTGGTGGACGGGGTGTCGATCATGGTGTCGGGCCTCCTGATGGTCCCGCTGATGCTGGGCCTGCTGGCGTCGTCGATCGTGTCGGGCCAGATCGTCAGCCGCACCGGTGTGTACAAGCCGATGCCGGTCATCGGCTCGTTCATGATGATCGTCGGCATGTGGCTCCTCTCCCACCTGGGACTCCACACCTCGCACCTCACCATGAGCCTCTACGTGATCGTGCTGGGCGCCGGCATGGGCATGACCATGCAGATCATGATCCTGGCCACGCAGAACGCCGTACCGCCCGACTCGATCGGCACCGGCACGGCCGCGGTCACCTTCTTCCGGTCGCTGGGCGGTGCGTTCGGGACCTCACTGTTCGGCGCCGTGTTCGTGGCCGGCCTCACCCACTGGATCCCCCTGCTGGTGCCGGGTGCCGGGGCCGCGGGCATCCATGTCAACGGCAACTTCTCCATGAGCCCGGTTGAGCTCCATGCCTTCCCCCCGCACGTGCAGTACGGGATCCTCGACTCGTTCGTGCGGTCGCTCCACACGGTGTTCCTGGTCGGCGTGCCGATCGCCACCGTCACCTTCGTGGCGACGCTGTTCCTGAAGCAGTTACCGCTGCGGTCGGCGTCCGGTCTCCAGCGTCCGAGCGAGGACCTGGCCATGTCGATGGGGGAGGTCGGGTCGGCCGACGCCGAGGAGGACGAGGGTGTGCTCGACGTCGGGGCACCCGACGACGGGGCGCTGGGCCACGGCCTGACCATCGGGTAGCCGCCGGCCGTGCCCGGGTGCACCGGGCACGCTGCGGCCACATCCGGCTAGACCGGGGACATGGACCTCCGGATCTTCACCGAGCCCCAGCAGGGCGCCACCTACGACGATCTCCTGGCGGTGGCCCGGGCGGCGGAGCGGCACGGCTTCAGTGCCTTCTTCCGCAGTGACCACTACCTCAAGATGGGGGATGTCACCGGCCTGCCCGGTCCCACCGACGCCTGGATCACCCTGGCCGGCATCGCCCGCGAGACGTCCACCATCCGGCTCGGCACGCTGGTGACGGCGTCGACGTTCCGCCATCCCGGCGTGCTCGCCATCACCGTGGCCCAGGTCGACGCCATGAGCGGCGGCCGCGTCGAGCTCGGGATCGGGGCCGCATGGTACGAAGCGGAGCACGCCGCCTACGGGATCCCGTTCCCTCCCCTGGGTGAGCGCTTCGGTCGTCTGGAGGAGCAGCTGGCAGTCATCACCGGGCTGTGGTCGACCCCGGACGGCGCCCGCTTCGACTTCGAGGGCCCGCACTACACCCTGGTCGGCAGCCCGGCCCTGCCCAAGCCGGTGCAGCGCCCCGGCCCCCCCATCGTCATCGGCGGCTGGGGTCCGAAGCGCACGCCCCGGCTCGCCGCCACCTACGCGGCCGAGTTCAACCTCGGATTCGCCTCGCCCGAGGACAGCGGGACCCAGTTCGACGTCGTCCGCCAGGCGTGCCGGGCCCACGACCGGGACCCGGGCGACCTCGTGTACTCGGTGGCCCAGGTGCTGTGCTGCGGGACCACCGACGACGAGATCGCCCGCCGCGCCGCCGCCATCGGGCGCGAGGTGGACGAGCTCCGCGAGCACGGCCTGTGCGGCACCCCCGACGAGGTGGTGGCCAAGCTGCAGCGGTTCGCCGAGGTCGGCGCCGGCCGGGCCTACCTGCAGGTGCTCGACCTGAGCGACCTCGAGCACCTGGCCCTGGTGGGCGAGCAGGTGCTGCCCCGGGTCGCCGGGCGCTGACCGGCTCGCTCAGGCTGCGGCGACCGACCTGCCCCAGCGCCCGGCGACCAGGGCGAGCGACCGGGCCCGGACGTCGAACGAGTGGGCCCGGGTGGACACCATCAGCTCATCGGCACCGGTGCGCGCCACCAGGGCCGTCAGCCGCTGGTGGACGGTGTCGGGGTCGCCGATGGCGTGGTCGGCCGTGGCCGACTCGACGACGGCCCGCTCCTGGTCGGTCCACGGGTACGCGGCTGCCTCGTCGGGGGTGACCACCGGGCCCAGCCTCCCGGTCCGCAGCTGGAGGACGGTGAGCGCCGAGGGCCCCGACAGCCACCGGGCCTCCTCGTCCGAGTCGGCGCACAGCACCGAGGCGGCCACCATGAGGTAGGGCTCCTCCAGCAGCCCGGTACGCCGGAAGTTGGACCGGTAGAGGGCGGCGGCCTCGTCCACCAGGGCCGGCGCGAAGTGGAAGGCGAAGCTGAAGGGCAGTCCGAGCATGCCGGCCAGCTGGGCGCTGAAGGTCGAGGAGCCGAGCAGCCACACCTGGGGCAGATAGCCCCGTCCGGGCATCGGGGCCGGTTGGGTGGGTGGGCCGTCACCGTCGACCAGATAATTGATGAGTTCGACCACGTCCTCGGGGAACCGTTCCGCGCCGACGTCGGCACTGCGCCGCAGCGCACGGGCTGTGGCCGGGTCGGTGCCGGGGGCCCGGCCGAGGCCGAGGTCGATCCGCCCGGGGTGGAGCGCCTCCAGGGTGGCGAACTGCTCGGCCACCACCATCGGGGCGTGGTTGGGGAGCATGACGCCTCCGGCGCCGACCCGCAGGGTGGTGGTGGCGTCGGCCAGGTGGCCGACGAGCACGGCGGGAGCGGAGCTGGCCACCGACGGCATGCCGTGGTGCTCGGCCACCCACATCCGGTGGTAGCCGAGGGACTCGGCGACAGCGGCCAGTCGGGTGGTGTCGGCCAGGGCGTCGGCCGCGGTGGCACCCTTGGCCACGGTGGCGAGGTCGAGTACCGACAATGTCGTCATGATGAGGTCAACACCGGCGGGCCCCGGTTCCTTCCGGTGCGCTCACGTGGCGGTGACGGCCGCCTCGATCCGCTCGAGGGTCCGGGCCATGTTGGCCGCGGTCTTGTCGGGCAGGCCGCCCAGGCGCAACAGGGCCCGCTGGTGGTCCTGGCTGATGTCCCAGCTCTCCCGGACCCGGGTCCCACCCTCGACGGGCTCGAGCTCGTAGCGCCAGATCCGGCCGGCCACGAACTTGCCCACGAACCCACCGGGCCGACTCTGCCAGGCGATCCGGCGGCCCTCCTCGAATTCGATGACCGTCGACACCATCGAGTAGTTGATGCCCTGGTGCATCGACATGCCGAAGGACGACCCGAGGCGCAGAGCCTGGGGTGCACCTGGCTTCACCTGCTTCACCGTGCCGGACCCGTCGATCTCGGGGTGACGCGAGGCGTCGGCCAGGATGGCGAAGATGGCTGCGGGCCCGGCGGGGATCACCCGTTCGACCGATACGACGTCCCCGTCCATGCGCCCTCCTCGTGGTCCGATCGGCACCTGCCCGCCCGCGAGCCTACGCCCGGTGCCTGCCGTGGCGCCCACCTGCCATCATCGTGGCCATGCCCCCGACCCCACTGGCCGCCGCGGTCGCCGAGCTGTCCGCCGCCGACCCCGTGCTGGCCGGCCTCGTCGTACGCCACGGGCCACCACCCTCGCGGCGGCGGGTCCCGGTCGACCGCCGCTTCGGCGACCTGGCCCGCAACATCGTCTACCAGCAGCTGGCCGGCCGGGCGGCGGCGTCCATCCACGGACGCTTCGTCGACGCCCTGGAAGGCGAGGTGTGCCCCGAGCGGGTGCTCGCCACGCCGGAGCCGGTGCTGCGCGCCTGTGGGCTGAGCGGATCGAAGGCGGCGTCGATCCGCGACCTGGCCGCCAAGGTGGCCGGCGGCGAAGTTGCCCTCGACCGGATCGGCCGCCTGTCGGATGCGGACGTGGTCACCCATCTGACCGTGGTCCGCGGGGTCGGTCCGTGGACGGCCCAGATGTTCCTGATGAGCACGCTCAGCCGGCTCGACGTGTGGCCGGTCGGGGACTACGGGGTGCGGGCCGGATTCGCCAAGGCGTGGGGGCTGGGCGCCGTGCCGGCCCCGAAGGAGCTCGAGGTGGCGGGCGACCGGTTCCGCCCCTACCGGAGCCTGGTGTCCTGGTACTGCTGGCGGGCCGCCGACGAGCGGTGAGGTGTCCGGTCGTCCGCGCCTGCGGCTCTCGTCGGGCGCCGCGAGTCGAAGTCAGCGCCCGGCGTGCAGGTCGGCGCAGTTGCCGGCGCGGTGGCCGGGGTCCCTCCGCCGGGCGCACTCCGTGCTGACCGCGCCGAAGGTCGACCCGACCGTCTCGTCGATGACCAGGTCGGCCGTGTCATCCGGCGTCCCTCCTCTGGCCGGGTGTCGAGGCGCGGGTGGAGCCGGTCGCGATCACGGTGAGAACGGCCACCTCCACCACCACCTCCACCTCCACCTCGGACCGGTCGCGACCGGCTCGGGTGAGCCCCCGTCGATCGTCGGGGAAGTCAGCCGATCCAACGACCCGCGGGCGGCGAACGGGTGGACCAGGTCCCCGTCCCCGTCCCCGTCCCCGTCGCCGACCACCCGTACCGGGGACACAGCCCACGGGTGTCGGGGTCCGACCCTTCGGAGGAGGGGTCCGGCACTGCCATGTCGAATTTCCGCTAGTGCCCGGCCTCCGCGACGGGCAGACTGGCTGCGTGCACGAGTACCCCGAACGCTGCTACCTGGCCGTCCGGTCGCGGGACCAGCGCTTCGACGGCTGGTTCGTGACCGCCGTCACCTCCACCGGGATCTACTGCCGGCCGAGCTGTCCGGCGAGGGTGCCGCACCGACGCAACGTGCGCTTCCTGCCCACGGCCGCCGCCGCCCAACGGGCCGGGTTCCGGGCCTGCAAGCGCTGCCGGCCCGACGCCACGCCGGGCTCGCCGGAGTGGGACGGCCGGGCCGACGTGGTGGCACGGGCGATGCGGCTCATCGCCGACGGGGTGCTCGACCGGGCCGGGGTGCCCGGCCTGGCCGCCGACCTCGGCTACAGCGTCCGCCAGCTCGAGCGGGTCCTGGTGGCCGAGGTGGGGGCCGGGCCGGTGGCGCTGGCCCGCGCCCAGCGGGCCCAGACCGCCCGGCTCCTGATCGAGACGACCGACCTGCCCCTGTCCGACGTGGCCTTTGCCGCCGGGTTCGCCAGCATCCGGCAGTTCAACGACACGGTGCGCGCCGTGTTCGCCGTCACGCCGTCGGCGTTGCGGGCCTCGACGCCGGACGGGGCCCGGCCGGTCGGCGCGGCGACCGGCACGCTGGCACTGCGCCTCCCCTTCCGCCGGCCGATGTCCGCGGACTCGGTGTTCGGCCACCTGGCGGCCACCGCCGTCCCCGGCGTGGAGGAGGTGGTGGGCACCACCTACCGTCGGACCCTCCGTCTGCCCCACGGCCCGGGGATCGTGGCGCTGACGCCCGGGCCCGACCACATCGACTGCCGGATCGAACTTGCGGATGTCGCCGATCTGACGGCGGCCATCGCCCGGTGCCGCCGACTTCTCGACCTCGATGCCGACCCCGAGGCCGTCGATGAAGCCCTGGCCGCCGACCGACGACTGGCTCCGTCGGTCGCCGCTGCACCCGGCCGGCGTGTGCCCCGGACGGTGGACGGCGACGAGTTCGCCGTCCGGGCCGTGCTCGGCCAGCAGGTGTCCACCGCCGCCGCCCGCACCACGGCCGGCGCCCTGGTGGCGGCCCACGGGGCGCCGCTGGATGTGCCGTCCGGCGCCCTCACCCATCTGTTCCCGTCAGTCCACGGGCTGGTCGGGGCCCGGCCCGGACTGCCCGCCGCACGGGCCCTCACGCTGACCCTGGTGGTCGACGCGCTCGCCGACGGGCGCCTGGACCTCGGGCCGGGGTCCGACCGGGACCGCGCCCGGCGGGCGCTGTCCGATCTTGCCGGCATCGGGCCCTGGACGGTCGAGATGGTGGCCATGCGGGCCCTCGGCGACCCGGACGCGTTCCCGGTGGGTGATCTCGGGGTCCGCCGGGGAGCAGCCCGCCTCGGACTGCCCGACCGACCGGCGGACCTGACCGGGCACGCCGGGCGGTGGAGGCCGTGGCGGGCCTACGCCGTCCAGCACCTGTGGGCCGCCACCGACCACCCCGTGACCCGGTGGCCCCCGGCCCCCGGTGCCGGTACCGCAGCTGCCGGCCGCCCCCGGCCGACCCACACCCGTCCCATGGAGGAGGACCCACGACCATGACCGCACCCCCGACCGAGTCCGCGACCGCCCTCGACGGCGACGGCGACGCCACCGTGCGCTTCACCGTCTACCCGAGCCCGATCGGCCCGCTCACCCTGACGGCCATCGACGGGCACCTCACCCGCCTGGAGATGGAGGACCAGGCCCATGCCGTGGCCGCGCCTCCGGGGAGTCGGCGTGACGACGCGAGCTTCGCCGAGGTACGGGCCCAGCTCGACGAGTACTTCGCCGGGGAGCGCACCGCCTTCGTCCTCCCCCTGCGCCTCGATGGCACCGAGTTCCAGCGGGCCGTGTGGGCGCAGCTGTGCGCCATTCCCTACGGCACCACGATCAGCTACGGCGAGCTGGCCCGGCGGGTGGGCAACCCGAGAGCGGCCCGGGCCGTGGGCCTCGCCAACGGCCGCAACCCGGTCGCCGTCATCGTGCCGTGCCACCGGGTGATCGCCGGCGACGGCTCGCTCGGCGGATATGGCGGGGGGCTCGACCGCAAGTCCGCCCTGCTCGGTCTGGAGGGCGTCCGCCCCGGGTGACCGCCCCGGCGGGCGACCGGCGGACGCGTCGTAGGCTGGTCACCCATGGACCGTCCGACCACCGAGGGAGCGACAGCTGTCGGCCCGACCGGTGCCGGCCACCTGGTGGCCCACCACCCGCTGGCCGTCATCGTCGTCGACCACGGTTCGCGACGGGCCGAGTCCAACGAGTCGATGGAGGTGTTCGTGCGCGCCTCGGCCGACCGCGTCCCCTATCCCATCGTGGAGCCGGCCCACATGGAGCTGGCGGAGCCCTCGATCGGAACGGCGTTCGACCGGTGTGTCAGCGCCGGTGCCGTCACCGTTGTCCTCGCTCCGTACTTCCTCGGGCCGGGCAACCACTGGGACCGGGACATCCCGGCGCTGGCCGCCGAGGCCGCCGCCCGACATCCGGGCGTGGCCTGGCTGGTCGCCGCCCCGCTCGGGCCGCACCCGCTGCTGATGGACCTGGTCGACCGGCGGGTGGAGCACTGTCTCGCCCATGCCTCCGGCACGGCCGGTCCGTGCTCGGCGTGCGTGGGCACGGACCGCTGCAACTTCAGGTGGTGATGGTCCCGGGGATGGCGACGCGCCGGGGTGAGGCGGTTCGGTGAGCGACGTCGTGGTGGTCGGCGCCGGCCTGGCCGGCCTGGTCTGCGCCCACGACCTCGTGCATGCCGGCGTCGACTGCACGGTGGTGGAGGCGTCGGACGGTGTCGGCGGCCGGGTCCGGACCGACGCCGTCGACGGCTACCTGCTCGACCGTGGGTTCCAGATCCTCCTGACGGCGTACCCCGAGGTGGAGCGCCGTCTGGACCTCGCCGCCCTCGACCTCCACGAGTTCGCCCCCGGTGCCGTGGTACGCACGGCCGACGGGATGCATGTCGTCGGCGACCCGCTCCGCCGGCCCTCCCAGCTGCTCACCACGGTGCGCGCCCCCATCGGCTCCCTGGCCGACAAGCTCCGCCTGGCCCGTCTCGTCTTGACGGTGCGGACGACCTCCGCCCGCGACCTGTTGCGCGCCCCCGACGGGACCACGCTGGAGCGACTCCGGTCGGCGGGGTTCGGCCCGACCATGATCGAGTCGTTCTGGCGGCCCCTGTTCGCCGGCATCCAGCTCGACCCGGACCTCGAGGTGTCTCGCCGGCGCTTCGACGTCGTGCTGAAGATGCTGGCCACGGGGCCGACGGCCGTGCCCGCAGCAGGGATGGGGGCGATCCCCGCACAGCTCGCCGCCGGCCTGCCGCGTGGCACGGTGCGGTTCGGCGCCCGGGTGGACCGGATCGACGGCACCACGGTGCAGCTTGCCGGCGGGGAGCCGGTCGACGCCCGGGCGGTGGTGGTGGCGACCGAAGGACCCGAGGCCCACCGCCTGTTGGGTACCGCCGTGGACGACCCCGGCTCACGAGCCGCGGCGTGCTGCTGGTTCGCCACCACCGAGCCCCCGTTTGCCGGCATGGCGCTGGCGCTCGACGGCACGGGCGCCGGACCGGTCCGGAACCTGGCGGTCCTCAACCAGGTGGCGCCGTCGTACGCGCCACCGGGGCGGAGTCTGGTGGCGGCGGCCGTGCCCGGACCGGGCGCGCTCGCCCCGGGCCTGCGGGCCCGGGTGGTCGAGCAGCTGGCCGGGTGGTTCGACACGACCACCGGCGACTGGGAGCACCTGCGCACCGACGTGATCCCTCACGGGCAGCCCCGCCAGGCCCCGCCCCTGGCACCCCGGCGACGGGTCGCACTGGGCGGAGGGCGGTTCGTGTGCGGCGACCACCGGGACACGGCCTCGCTCCAGGGGGCGATGTTCAGTGGCGAGCGGACAGCGGTCGCCGTGATCCGGCACCTGGCCGGCTGACCGGCCCGAACGGGCGGGACTCAGCCGCTGCAGCGGTCGCCCAGCCACGGCTGCTGGCCGTCGAGGGCGAAGAGGGTCACCGCCGCGGTGTCCTGCTCGGCGCGGCTGGCCCGGTTCGGCGGCACGCCCACCAGCAGCCCCAGCCCGGCGGCCTGCACGGCCGAGTTCCAGGTGGGCTGGCTGAACTGGAATGCGCCCATGTAGAGCCCGTTGGGCGACACGATGCCGTAGTTCCCGCCAGACTCCGCCTGCACCACGCACGACAGGAAGCCGTTGAGGGCCGGGTCGGACAGGCCCGGGTACGGGTCGCCCGACGAGGCCGGCGCCGGGCCCGCGGCGGTCGGGGACCCGGAGCCCGATTGAGGAATGGTGGCGGTCGGTGAGGACGACGGTGAGGACGACGGTGAGGAGGACGGTGCCGCGGCCCGGGGGGCCCGCGCCACGGCGGCGGCGGCGGCCTTGGCCTGGACTGCCTGCTGGGTGGCCACGGCGGAGGCGAGCTGCCCGGTGACCGTGGCCTGCTCGGCCTGCAGCTGGGCGGCGGCGGTCGTCGCCTGGCCCAGTGCGGTGGCCCGGCCCGACTCGTCGGCCCGGTCCTGGGCCTGGCGGGCCTGCAGCTGGGCCTGCTGGGCCTGGAGCGACCGCTGGGCCGTGTGCAGCTTCGCCATGTCGGAGGTGATGGTGCCGACGGCCAGGCTCGTGTACTCGCTGGCCGCCTGGGCCCGGGAGGACCCTCCGGCGAACAGTGCGGCGTCGGTGCTCGACGAGTCGGCACCCGAGTTGACGTAGGCGCTGATGGCCTGGTCGCGGACCACTCGGAGCTGCCGGGTGATCGCCAGCTGATCGGCGGCAAGCTGGGAGCCGAGCTGGGCGATCGCCTGCTGGTCCGCCGCGACCCGCGCCGCGGCCACCGAGGTCTCCTGCTGGGCGGCGTCGACCTGCAGCTGCTCGAGGACCAGGTCACGGGCGACGGTGGCTGCCTGGGCCTGGAGGCTGGTGACGGTGTCGGCGCCGGCCGGACGCAGCGCCGCCCCGATCGGGAGGGTGGCGAGGAGCACGAGCACGGGGAGGCACAGTGCCCGGACAAGTCGACGGGCCCGCCCGGCGGTGTCTGGCCCCGTCAGCGGGGTCGAACCGGTGGGTGACACAAGACTGTCCAATTTAGGGGGATCGCCGGCCCGGGTCCAGCCGGGGTGGCGATCCAGACCACGAGGTCGCGTTCCGGCCCGGCCCCCTGCAGGGCCGGCGATGCCCGGAAGAGGGGCCTTCGGCCCTGGGATGCGGCCCGGTGCAGCCGTAGGCTCACGTCTGGGGCGACGGCCGGGTACGGGTGTCCGTGACCGTCCCGGGGACGCAGGGAGGAGCGGCCGATGTCAGGCGACGAGCAGTTCATGCGGGGTCCGGACGCACTGGCCTGGAACATGGAGCAGGATCCGGGCCTGCGCTCCACGATCGTGGCCGTCACCTGGCTGGACTCCCGGCCCGATGTGGACGTGCTGACCGCCCGCCTCGAGCGTGCCACCCGGCTCGCCCCGCGCTTCCGTCAGCGTCCGGTGGCGTCGCCCGCCCGCCTGGCCGCCCCGCAGTGGGTGGACTGCGAGTTCGACCTGTCGATGCACCTCCGGCGGATCGGGGCGCCGGCACCCCACACGCCCGCGACCGTGGTCGAGTTCGCCCGCCGGGAGGCCATGACCGGGTTCGACCCGTCGAGGCCCCTGTGGTCGCTGACCCTGATCGAGGGCCTCGAGGGCGACCGTGCGGCCATGGTGATGAAGGTGCACCACTCGCTGACCGACGGCATCGGGGGCATGCAGCTCGCCATGCTGGTGTTCGAGACGACCCCCGAGCCCGCCCCGGTGGAGGTGGTGCCGCTCCCGGACACGGCGCCGGTCCCGTCCGGTGTCGGACTGGCCGGCAGTGCGCTCGGCCACACCGTGTCGCGTGTGGTGGACGTGGCCCGGTCCGGGATCGGCGACGTGGTGCCGGTGGCCCGGGCCGTCGTCCGGCACCCGGTCCGGTCGGTGCTCGACCTCGTGGCCACCACGACCTCGCTGGGCCGGTTCGTCGCCCCGGTGTCGGACACCCTGTCCCCGATCATGACCAAGCGGAGCCTGGACCGGCACCTGGACCTGTTCGAAGTCGACCAGGCCGACCTCAAGCGGGCCGGGGCCGTGGTGGGGGGAACCCTGAACGACGCCTTCGTCTCGGCCGTCACCGGCGGGCTGCGCCGCTACCACGACCTGCACGACGCCCCCGTGGCCGAGCTGCGGGTGACCATGCCGATCTCGTTGCGCCAGGAGGACGACCCCGAGGGCGGCAACCGGATCACGCTGGAACGGTTCACCGTCCCCGTCGCCGAGGCGGACCCGGGTGCCCGGGTGCGCATGACCGGGTGGCGGTGCCGCGCCGCCCGCTACGAGGAGGTGCTGCCGCTGTCCGACGCCGTAGCCGGGGTGCTCAACCTGCTCCCGTCCGGGGTCATCGGATCGATGCTGAAGCACGTCGACTTCGTGGCCTCGAACGTGCCGGGCGTGCCGATGCCCATCTTCCTGGCCGGTGCGCCGGTCTCGGGCTACTACGCCTTCGGCCCGACCACCGGAGCGGCGGTGAACGTGACCCTGGTCACCTACCAGCGGACGTGCTGCGTGGGCTGCACCATCGACACGGCGGCCGTCCCCGACCCCGACAAGCTCACTGCATGCCTGCGGGACGGCTTCGACGAGGTGCTGGCGCTCGGCGGTGAGCACCACCCGGTGACGACGCGGCACGTCGCCCGCCAGGACTGAGGCCGGTCGGGTCCTCAGGCGGACTCGCCCGCCGGGGCCGGGGTCACGACCCAGCGGAATGCAGTGCCGAGCAGCCGAGCCGAGGGCCGGACGGCCAGCCGGTCGCCGGCAGGCAGCGCCGGCAGCCGGAGCTGGCGCCGGGCCCAGGTGGGCAGGACGCCCCGGGCGGCGCCGACCAGCAGACCGTAGGTGGCCACCTCGTGGGGCCACCGCCCGACGCCCCGCAGCACGAAGTTGCGGGCGTCACGTGCCTCGGGGGTGAATGCGAGGCGCGGGCGCACGGCGACGAAGTAGGCGTCCAGCTCGGCGAGCGAGCGGGGCACCTCGACCGCACCCAGATCGTGGGCGACCACGGCCATCTGGTCCAGGTAGGCGTCCTCCTCGGCCGGCGTGGGCCGCACGGGCGCGTAGACGCGGGTGGCGGCCAGGAAGCTCGTCACCTCGGCGACGTGGACCCAGGTGAGCAGGTCGGGGTCGCCGGCGCAGTAGCGCCGGCCGTCGCGGGCGACACCGGTCACCCGCGCGTGCACCCGGCGCACCCGACCGACGGCGGCACGGGCCTCGTCAGCTGTGCCGAAAGTGGTCGTCCCGAGGAAGGAGGCCGTCCGCTCGAGCCGGCCGAGCGGGTCCGAGCGGTACTGGGAGTGCTGGGCCACCCCGGCCATTGCCAGCGGGTGCAGCATCTGGAGCAGGAGCGCCGACAGTCCGCCGATGAGCATCGACGGCAGGTCCCCGTGGATACGGCGGACGACCGAGTCGGGGGGGATGTAGGCGAGTGCGGGATCCATGCACGGTGGCAGCGGCTCCCGTGTCATCCCCATGGACCGTCGGACCTGGACCAGCGCCTGGGAACGCACGTGGCCGATGCCGTCCTCGGTCACGGCCCGGCCGATGTCCCGTGCCTCGGTGATGCGCAGCCGGGCGTCCATGGCCGTCGACCCTACCGGGATCCGACCGCGCCGGGGTCGCGTGCCGCCCGGCCCGCCCCTACCGTCCAGTGGGGGTGAACTGCGAGCTGCCGGCGAAGGGATCGGCCACGAGGTGGCCGGCCCGAGACGTCAGCTGCGCCGGGGCGGACGGCTCCAGCAGGTCGTCGCACCGGGGCCCGTCACCGGCGGCGGCACCGGCATCGGCGGCACGACCGAGTGCGAGGACCTCGTCGAGGAGGCGCCGGGACCCGGCATCGAGCAGCGCCAGGTCGTCCGAGACGAGAGCCATGCCCCCGGACAGGCCCACGGCCAGCGCCCATGTGCGGGCGGCCGACTCGCCCAGGTCGGTGTCGGTGGTCCGGAGCATCAGGCAGTCCGGGTCGTTGAGCCACAGGCGACGGTGCATGAACGACCGGGTCAGGGTGTTGGTGAACGCGTGGCTCGCAGCGGGCTGGATGCCGAGGTAGCCCGGGACCACCTCTTCGGCCGGGTCGAGTGCCCACACCGGCGCGACGTCGGGCCCGATCCGGTTGGCGTCGACCAGTCCGACCACATTGGCCAGCGGGACCCCGCAGCCCAGCAGGAAGGCGTCGTCGCCCGCTCCCCGGCGCAGCGCCGCGAACCCGGCCCGCACCCGCTCGGCCGGGGTGCGGCCGGGATCGGCGTACCCGCCGTCGACCGACGGGGAGAAGGTGAAGTCCAGCTTCAGGTAGGGGAACCCGGCGTCGACCACGGCCGCAGCCACCTGCTCCAGATGGGACACCACCTCGGGATGGGTGGTGTCGAGCCCGTACATGAAGCCGTCCTCGCCCCCACCCCACGGCGGGTTCCACCAGGTCCGGAGGGGGCCGGCGTCGACCCCCCCGACCCGGTGGCGGGCGATCCAGTCCGGGTGGCGGCGGACGACCTCGGAGTCAGGTGCTGCCAGGAACGGGGCCAGCCACAACCCGGGCGTCCGCCCGGTGGACCGGATGGACGAGGCCAGTCCCGCCAGGTCGGAGGGGAACCGCTCGTTGGTCTCGAGCCAGTCCCCGATGGCGGACTGGTACCCGTCGTCCACCTGGAACACGTCGAACGGCCAGTCGCCGGCCAGTGCCAGGTTGGATCGCACGGCGTCCTCGGTCACGTCGTGGAAGTACTGGTACCAGCTGCACCAGCCGACCTGGAAGGGGGCCCCTACCCGCGCGCCTCCCCGCGCCCCGACCCGGGACGCCCACCCGCCGAGCAGCCCCGCGGCGTCGCGGTCCCCGGCCTCACCCCTGACCACCTCGACCCCGTGCAGCCGGCGGTCCTCGCCGGCTGCCAGCACGGCGTCGCCCAGGAACGCCTCGGCCCGCACCTCGGTACCGTCCTCAGTGGCCCGGACCCGCACGGTGCCGTCGTGGCGGTCCCCGCCGTCGAAGCCCACGAGCACCGGCGCCGTACCGGTGGCACCGGCCAGCACGGTCACCCATTCGGAGCGGAGCTCGCCGGGCCGGGCCCGCCGCTGGTCGGCATGGTGCACGGCCTGCAGGAACTCGAGGTCGGCGCGCAGCGACGGATCGGCGTCGACGCCGAGGATCCCGGTGGTCGACGGGCTCCACGACTGATAGCCGTTGCGGAACATGCGGACCGGGGCCCCGTCGTGGTCGAGCCGGTACACCAGGCTGACGGCACGGACCCGCACAGGTCCCTCCCCACGGTTGGCGACGGACCAGGTGGTGCCCGACGGGGTAGGGGTCGGCCGGACCTCGAGAGGACCGAGGCCGAGGACCTGCGACGAGCCGTCGGCCGTGGCGGATTCGGTGCGGTCGCCGTGCCGGTCGCCCAGTTCGGCCTCGACTCTGATCGGGACGAGTTGCACGTCCCCACCGTAGAGGTGCGGCCGCCGGGGCACCCGCTCCGGTGCGGATTGGGGTCGGGCCCGTCGGCGACCCGAACGTGCCCGGCCGTACCGGACCCGTTGCATCCCGCCCCGGCGGCGGCAAGAGTGAGCCCATGCCGATCCTCGGGCCGCGCCACGACTACGCCCACAGGGTGGAGTCCGACACGGCGTGGAGCGAGTCGTACTACTTCAACGCCTACGACCCGGCCACGGACTCGGGACTGTTCACCCGGATCGGGATCCGTCCGAACGAGGGGACGATGGACGTCGGCCTGTCCGTCTGGCTCCCCGGCGGCGAGCTGGCCGAGTACCGCCACGCGGTGGAGTGCCACGCCATGCCCGAGGCACCGCTCGAGGTGGGCGGTGTCCGCTACGAGCTGGTGGAGCCCCTGCAGCGGTGGCGTCTCGTGGCCGACGTCGAGGCCACGGCCCGACCGTGCCGACCCGCCGACCCGACCCGACGACCGGTGGCCCTCGCACTCGACGCCACGTTCGAGGCGCTGACACCGGCGGTCGGCAGCGCCGGTGGCGGCGGGGGCTCGACCCAGTCCGGTGCGGCGGCGGCCACAACCGGCAAGGGGCACCTCGAGCAGGCGGGCCGTTGGACCGGCACCCTCGACGTCGACGGGCGGGCCGCCAGCTGGACCGGCGCCCTCGGCAACCGCGACCGCTCCTGGGGCCCGCGCCGGTGGGGCGGACCCCCGATGTGGCGCTGGTTCTCGATCAACATCGGTGACGACCTGCACTTCGGGGGCATCCGACTCGGGACCGACGCCGGCGACCTGCACCGGGGCTGGGTCAGCGAGGACGGACGGGTGACGTCGATCCGGGAGTGGGGCCTGTCGACCGAGGTGGGCGACGACGGGCTCACCCAGCGGGTCATCCACCTGCAGGTGACCGACAAGACGGCGCGCTCCTACACGCTGACCGGGCGCGTGCTGCGGGTGGCCGACATCGGCAAGCCGGGCGGCACCGTCATCAACGAAGGACTGACGGAGTGGACCCACCACCGCGACGACGGGACCACAGCCGTGGGCTTCGGCATCGGCGAGTACCTCCACCAGGTCGACGACCTCGGGAGACCCCGGGTACCTGTCAGGTGAGTACCGACGACCTCGCCGACCGATTGGGGCGGTGCCTCGGTGGGACGGTGACCTCGGTGCGCCGGCTGTCCGGCGGCGCCTCCCGGGTCACGAGCGCGGTCGACCTCAAGGGATCCGACGGCGCCCACCGGGCGCTGATCCTCCAGCAGCGCCGCGGAGGCGGGTCGAACCCGACGACGGGCGTGGCCATGGAGACCGCGCTGCTGCGGACCGCTGCCGCGGCCGGGGTCCCCGTGCCCGGTGTGGTGGCGGCGGGACCGGCCGACGGGCTCGACGACGGCTGGCTGGTGGTCGAGCGCCTGGACGGGGAGACGATCCCACGTCGGATCCTGCGCGACGACGCCTATGCCGGCGCCCGCCCGCTGCTGGTCGCCGACACGGCCCGTGCGCTGGCCCGGATCCACACGATGGCGCCCGACGGTGTGCCGGACCTGCCCCGGGCCGACCCGCTCCGCCGACCGCTCGGGTTCCTGGACGCCACCGGCGAGGTGCGCCCGGTCCTGGAGCTGGCGGCCCGGTGGCTCGAGGCCCACCGGCCACCGCCCACCGGCCGCACGGTGGTCCACGGCGACTACCGGATGGGCAACCTCCTCGTCGACGGGTCCGGGCTGCGGGGTGTGCTCGACTGGGAACTGGCCCACGCCGGGGACCCGGCCGAGGACATCGGCTGGCTGACCGCACCACCCTGGCGGTTCGGCGGGGCCGGGGTAGTCGGCGGGTTCGGCGACCTCGACGAGTTCCTGGCCGCCTATGCCGTCGACGGCGGCTCCCCCGTGGAGCCGGACACCGTCCGCTGGTGGCAGGCGTACGCCACCCTCAAATGGGCGGTCATCTGCGCCCTGCAGGCCACCACCCACCTAAGCGGGGCCGTCCGATCGGTGGAGCTGGCTGCCATCGGTCGTCGGGTGTGCGAGAGCGAGTGGGACCTGCTCGACCTGCTCGGCGTCCACATGCCCCAGATCGTCGTCGCACCGGAGGGACCGGGCCCACCGGTGGCGCCGTTCGGCCGGCCCACCGCACTCGAGCTGGTGGAGGCGGTCGAGGGATACCTGCGGGACAAGGTGCTGCCGTCCTCCGACGGGGCCACCGGCTTCGAGGCCCGGGTGGCCGCCAACGTCCTCGCCATGGTCGGCCGCGAGCTCGTCATCGGGAAGGGAGCGGCCGCAGCCCACGGTGAGCGACTCGGCGGGCTCGGGTTCGCCGACGACGCCGCACTGGCCGGTGCGATCCGCGGTGGCGCGTGCGACGACCGGCTCGAAGAGGTGGGTGCGGTACTGGCCGGCTCGGTGGCCGACGCACTGGCGGTGGCCAGCCCCGCGCATCTCGGCTGACGCCATGGGACGGGGCACCGGTGCCGCCGCCTACGGTGAGGGCTCTGACGGACACCGAGGAGGACCGGGAACATGGCGGAGGACGGCACGGGCCGACGGGCGACCACGCTCGCCGAGCTGCACGAGAAGATGGGGATGCTGGTGTCGGCGGCGGGTTACGAGGCCGGGATCGCCTTCTCGCCGAGGCCGACCGACGTGATCATCGCCCCCTTCGCCAAGAGCGGGACGACCTGGCTCCAACAGATCGTCCACAGCCTACGGACCGACGGCGACCTCGACTTCGACGACATTTCACGGGTGGTGCCGTGGATCGAGACGGCGGCCGACCTCGGCATCGACCTCGAGGCGGAGCAGCGGGCGGAGCCCCGGGCGTTCAAGAGCCATCTGGCCTGGGACGTCGTCCCCAAGGGGGCCCGGTACATCGTGGCCGTGCGCGACCCTCTCGATGCGCTGGTGTCGGGCTTCCGCTTCATGGAGGGGTGGTTCGTCGAGCCCGGGACCCTCGACGTCGAGACGTTCGGACGGGATCGGTTCGTCGAGGCCCGGGACTACTACACCCATGTCGCGTCCTGGTGGCCACGACGCCATGAGCCCGACACGCTGCTGCTCGCCTACGAACACATGGTGGCGGACCACGAGGGCGCCGTGCGACGGGTGGCGGAATTCCTCGACCTCGGCGACGACGAACGCCGTATCGCCGTCGCCTGCGAGCAGTCCTCGATCGGGTCGATGCGGCTCCACGGCGACAAGTACGACGACCGGATGATGCGCATCCGCAGCGAGCAGGTGTGCGGACTCCCGGCCGGGAGCGAGTCGAGCAAGGTCGGGTCCGGCGCCCACACCGTCGTGCTGTCGGACGCGCTCGTCGCCGACCTCGACGCTACGTGGCGCGAGACGATGGGCACACAGTTCGGCCTCGAGGACTACCCGGCGCTCCTGCAGGAGCTCGGCGTCGGCTGAGTCAACCGGCCGGCCTCGTCGTTAGGATCACCGGGTCGACCATCGGAGGAGATCGCGTGCCGCACGGGAAGCCGAACATCCTGGTCATCTGGGGCGACGACATCGGGATCTCCAACCTCAGCTGCTACAGCGACGGTCTCATGGGCTACCGGACCCCCAACATCGACCGGATCGCCGAGGAGGGGCCCGGTTCACCGACTACTACGGCGAGCAGTCGTGCACGGCCGGTCGCGCCGCGTTCATCTGCGGCCAGAACCCGGCGCGCACGGGACTGACGAAGGTGGGCCCGCCCGGCGCCGCGAGCGGGCTCCAACCGGATGACCCGACGATCGCCACCGCGCTGCGGGCCCAGGGCTACGCCACCGGGCAGTTCGGCAAGAACCACCTCGGCGACCGCGACGAGCACCTGCCGACCGTGCACGGGTTCGACGAGTTCTTCGGCAACCTCTACCACCTGAACGCCGAAGAGGAGCCCGAGCGCGAGGACTACCCCGGGCCGGCGGACTTCCCGAACTTCCGGCAGAATTTCGGGCCGCGGGGCGTGCTGCACACGTGGGCCAACGGGGACGGCACCCAGCGCGTGGAGGACACCGGGCCGCTGACCAGGAAGCGCATGGAGACGGTCGACGAGGAATTCTTCGACTCGGCCAGCGTGTTCATCAAGGACAAGGCCGACGCGGACACGCCCTTCTTCGTCTGGTTCAACGCCACGCACATGCACTTCCGGACCCACGTGAAGCCGGAGAGCAAAGGCCAGGCAGGACGGTGGCAGTCGAACTACCACGACACGATGATCGACCACGACCGACTGGTGGGCCGGCTCCTCGACCTGCTCGACGAGCTCGGAATGGCCGAGGACACCATCGTCTACTACTCCACGGACAACGGGCCCCACATGAACTCGTGGCCCGACGCCGGCATGACGCCGTTCCGAGGCGAGAAGAACATCAATTGGGAGGGCGCCTACCGGGTGCCGTCCGTCGTGAGGTGGCCCGGACACATTCCTGCCCACACGGTCCTCAACGGCATGATGAGCCACAACGACTGGTTCCCCACCCTGCTGGCGGCCGCCGGCGTCGACGACATCACCGAGCAGCTGAAGGCGGGGACGGAGCTCGGCGGTACGACCTACAAGGTCCACCTCGACGGCCACAACCAGCTGCCGTACCTGACGGGCGAGTCGGACGAGAGCCCCCGCAACTTCTTCTTCTACGTGAACGACGACGGCGACCTGACTGCCGTGCGCTACGACAACTGGAAGATGGTCTTCCTGGAGCAGCGGGTCACCGGGACGATGCAGGTGTGGGCAGAGCCGTTCACGGAACTGCGGGTGCCGAAGATCTTCAATCTGCGCACCGACCCCTACGAGCGGGCCGACTTCACGTCGAACACGTACTGGGACTGGATGCTCGATCACGCCTTCCTGCTCGTGCCTGCCCAGGCCTTCGTGGCACAGATGCTGGCGTCCTTCCTCGAATTCCCGCCCCGCCAGGAGGCGGCCACGTTCGGCATCACCCAGGCCCTCGAGAAGTTGCGAGCGGGCCTGCCCAGCGCGTGACCGGCGACATCGCACCGGGGGCGGCGGGCGCGGCCCCGATGGACGACCTGGTGTGGACCCCGGGTGGCACCGTCCGCTTGGGATCCGACGACCACTATCCCGAAGTGGTGCCGGCCCGTGACGTCGAGGTCACCGGGTACTGGTTGGGCCGCACGACGGTGACCAACCGATGTTTCGCCACGTTCGCCCGGGCGACGGGCTGCGTGACCGTGGCGGAACGACCGCCGGACCCGGCCGAGTTCCCGGGTGCACCGCAGGACAACCTGGTGGCCGGCTCGATGGTGTTCACCCGCACCTCCGGTCCCGTCGACCTCCGCCACCTCGGCCAGTGGTGGACTGCCGGGAGCCGCGTACACCTGGGGCGACGAGGCGGAACCACCGGGACTGGCGCTGGCCAACTTCTGGCACGGGGACCTCCCGTGGCGGGCGGAGCCGGGCTACGGGACGACGTCGCCGGTCGGCAGCTATCCGGACAACGGCTACGGACTGGCGCACATGGCCGGCAACGTGTGGGAGTGGACGTCGGACTGGTACGCCGAGGACCGGTGGCCCGAGGCGGCCGGGTGCTGCCTGCCCCGGGACCCGCGGGGCGGGACCCCCGGGGGGAGCCTCGACCCGCGCCAGCCGCAGTTCCGGGTGCCCCGCAAGGTGATCAAGGGCGGCTCGTTCCTCTGTGCGGACAGCTACTGCCGCCGGTACCGGCCGGCCGCACGGCGACCGCAGATGGCCGACACCGGCATGAGCCACATCGGGTTCCGGGTGGCCTTCCGCACGTAACCGGTGCGGGGCGGTCGGCGGGTCCAGGGGTGCTGACGGCGGATCGGAGTTCTCCCTTGACATCCTCTTGCTCTCATGTATCTTGGAATCAAGATACATGGCCTCAAGAGAGGCACTACGAAATGAGGTGGGTTCATGGCACAGGCGACACTGCTGGTACGGCATCAGGTCGAGGACTACGCGGCTTGGCGGGCCGTGTACGAGAGCGTCGAGGGGCTGCGCCAGGCGCACGGCTGTACCGACGCCGAGGTGATGGTCGACCCGGCCGACAAGCAGGACGTGTACGTCCTGCACCGGTTCCCCTCCCTCGAGCAGGCCCAGGCCTACGCCGGCAGCGACGAGCTGCGTGACGCCATGGGCCGCGCCGGTGTCGCCGGTCCGCCCCGGATCGAGATCGCCGTGGAGGCCTGAGCTGAGCCCGACTCCGTCGAGCGGTCGAGGCGGCGCCCGCAAGGGCGCCGCCTCGGCCCGCCCGCCCGAGGTTGTGGCGTTCGAGCAGGAGTTCCCCGGTGCCTCCTGGCTGTCCGCCCAGGTCGTCCGGGAGCTCGAATCCGTCGGAGCCCTGGCTGAGGCGCTGATCGCGGCCGTGGCCCGCAGAGGCGGTCTGTCCCACGCCGCGCTCAACGCCTTGGCGGTCATCGAGGGGAGTGGGGGCCCGATCGCCGTCGGCACGGTGGGCGCCGCCATGCACATCACCAGCGGGACGATGACCAGCGTGCTCGACACCCTGGAGCGCAATGGCTACGTCGAGCGCCTGGCCGATCCCGACGACCGACGCCGGGTCCTCGTCGATGTGACGCCCGCCGCCCAGGAGGTGCTCGACCAGTTGCTTCCGGAAGTCGTCCAGACCGCCACCGCGATGATGGCCGGGCTGGAGGATGCCGAGCTCCAGCAGTTCCTGGCGACCCTGGGACGCATCCGCCAGGCGATCGCAGCGGTACCCGCCGACCTCGGCCCGCGGGCCCCCCGGCGGACCCCGCCACACCTCGAGCGGTCATGACCGCGCCGTCACGCCACGTCTCGTCCGCGGAGGCGGCGGGGCTCGTGCAGTCGGGCGACTGGGTCGACTACGGCGCCGTGCTGGCCCAGCCCGACGCCTTCGACACGGCTCTGGCGGCGCGCGCCGAGGACCTCGAGCGGGCGACCCGGACGAGCGGTCTGCTCCCCCGATCCCACCGGTGACGACCGGGGACCCGTGGAGACGGTGGCCACCGGTCCGGGAGCCGACAGGCCGGTCCACCGAACCACCTGCGGGGACCGCCCCCCTCACCCCTGGTGATCCTGGTCCCGAACCGACGACCGGCGGCCGTCGGGCGCGCGGCGCATCCACAGGGACCTGCTCGCGCATCTACGGTTCCCATCTGCGGTTCCTGACGCGCTGCTGTCCGTGCCAGGATCATCGGTGGCAGACCTGACTGAGTGGGCAGACGCGGTCCGAAGCAGAAGAGCGGGAGCGATGGAACAGAGCAACGGCACAGAGAGGTCCTCGATCGAGGAGCTGCGTGAGCGTTACCGGCAGGAACAGCAGAAGCGTCTCCGCCCGGACGGCATGGCCCAGTACGGCGAGCTGGGCGAGGATCTGGACCGGGACCCGTTCGTCGAGCCCGGCTTCACCCGGGACCCGGTGGTCGAGGAGACCACCGTCGTCATCGTGGGCGGTGGCTTCGCCGGCATGCTGACGGCGATCGACCTGGGCAAGCACGGGATCCGGGACGTCCGGATCGTGGAGAAGGCCGGAGACTTCGGCGGCACCTGGTACTGGAACCGGTACCCGGGCTGCATGTGCGACGTCGAGTCCTACGTCTACCTGCCGCTCCTCGAGGAGACGGGATTCATGCCGTCCGAGCACTACGCCAGTGCGTCGGAGATCTTCGGGTACTCGAAGCTGCTGGCTCGCACGTTCGACCTGTATCCCCTGGCACTGTTCCAGACCGACCTGACCGGGGCCGAGTGGGACGAGGAGGCCCTGCGCTGGCGGGTCACCACCAGCCGCGGCGACCAGCTCTCGGCCCGCTTCCTCGTGCTGGCCGGCGGGATCCTGCACAAGGCCAAGCTGCCCGGGATCCCCGGGATCGACGATTTCGAGGGCAAGGCCTTCCACACCAGCCGGTGGGACTACGGCTACACGGGGGGCGGTCCCACCGAACCCATGGACAAGCTGGCTGACAAGCGTGTCGGCATCATCGGCACCGGTGCCACCGCCGTGCAGGTCGTGCCACAGGTCGCCCGTGCGGCCAAGGAGCTCTACGTGTTCCAGCGCACCCCGGGCGCGGTGGGGGTCCGCAACCAGCAGCCCACCGACGGCGAGTGGTTCGAGAGCCTCGAACCCGGCTGGCAGCACGAGCGGATCGTCAACTTCACCCAGGCCGTCACCGGGGCCCAGCCCGAGGTGAACCTGGTCGCCGACGGCTGGACCGAGGTGCTGTGGATCGACACCCAGAAGGCCGCGGCCTCGGAGGAGGAGGCCGAGGAACTCGAGCGGATCGACTTCGAGGCCATGGAGGTGATCCGGAAGCGGGTCGGGGACGTCGTGGAGGACCCGGAGACGGCGGAGAAGCTGAAGCCCTACTGGGGCAAGCACTGCAAGCGCGTCTGCTTCCACGACGACTACCTGCCGGCGTTCAACCGGCCCAACGTCCACCTGGTGGACACCGCGGGACGTGGTGTCGACGCCATTTCCGCCCGGGGGCCGGTGGTCGACGGTGTCGAGTACCCGGTGGACCTCCTCGTCTACGCCTCGGGCTTCGAAGTCACCACCGATCTGCACCATCGGCTCGGCTTCGACCCCAAGGGTGTCGGCGGTGTCCGTCTGTCGGAGCGGTGGGCCAAGGGCGCCCACACGCTGCACGGCGTGCTGGCCAGCGGATTCCCCAACATGCTGCTGATCAGCCTCGTCCAGGGCGGGTTCGGCACGAACTTCTCCCACCTCCTGTCCGAGTCGGCCAAGCACGTGGCGCACATCCTCGAGGCGTGCATCGATCAGGGGATCGTCACCATCGAACCGGAGGAGGCGGCAGAGGAGGAGTGGCTCTCGGTGCTCCTCGGTGTCGGCATGGGCGGTGCCCGCTACTTCCAGAGCTGCACACCCAGCTTCTACAACAGCGAGCAGCAGGCGATCGACAGCCGGGCGGCCCGCAACCTCACCTACACCGGGAGCCTGCTCGAGTACGTCGGCTACCTGGAGCGCTGGCGTGAGAGTCCCGACTTCGCCGGGGTGAGGGTCGTGCGCGCGGAGGCCGGCGGGCCCGGGTAGCGCTCACCTGCAGTCCGGCCGGCACGTGTACGGCCGGCCTCCTGCGGCCTACCGGAGAGCCCCGGTCCCCGCAGCTGCACCGGGGTGTACCGTGGTCACAGAGTCCGGTCCCCTTCGATGACGAAGGTGCGAGGCCGTGCCACGTCGCTCCAGATTCCCGGTGACGCGCTTCCGCACCGAGGCACGCATGGCGAACCGGTTGGCCGTTCCGGGAGGTCGGTTCCCGTGATGAACGAACCTCGACTCCACGTCGTCTTCGGAGCCGGACAGGTGGGCCGTGCGCTCGTCACCCATCTGGCCGACCAGGGAAAACGTTCCCGAGAGAACGTTGTATTTCCTACAACATCGGTGGAGGCGATGGGACTCGAACCCACGACTTCGACCTTGCAAAGGTCGCACTCTAGCCAACTGAGTTACGCCCCCGTGTGGCACGGGATGTGCTCCACGAGCATGCTCACGCTACCAGCCGACACCTGCGGCCACGGCTCCCGGCACCATCGGATGCGCCTGGTCCCGCACGATCCGTCACACCCGCTTCCTACGGTTCGTCGCATCACCCGTCCGGTTCCGACCGGGCGCCCTCGCTCCCATTCGGAGCCCCACCACCGGGGCGCGCCGACCGTCGAGCGCTCCACGACGCGAGGAGCGATCCCATGGGCACCGCCGACCACGACCGACTGTTGGACACACTCGCCGAGGGGGTGCAGGCCCTCGCCACCTCCGACCGGTGGCAGGCGTACCTCGAGGTCCAGGGCCGGTTCCACCGCTACAGCTTCAACAACGCCCTGCTGATCGGCGCCCAGGACCCCGAAGCGACCCGGGTGGCCGGGTTCGCCACGTGGAAGTCGCTCGGGCGGTCGGTCCGCAAGGGGGAGCGGGCCATCCGGATCCTCGCCCCGAGGATGGGCCGGCGGATCGGGAGTGAGGATGGCGAGGAGTGCCGACCGGTCATCGGATTCCGTTCAGTGGCGGTGTTCGACGTCGCCCAGACCGAGGGCGACGAACTGCCCGTGGTCTGCCACAACCTGGAGGGTGACGATCCGGCCGCCTGCTTCGATGGCCTGCGTGGACAGGCGTCGCGACTGGGTTACGGAGTGACGCTGGTCGAACTCCCGGGCACCGCGAACGGGGACTGCACCTACGGGCTCCGGCGCATCCGGGTCGAGTCCCGCAACCACCCGGCCCAGCAGGTCAAGACCCTGGCCCACGAGCTCGCCCACGCGCTCCTCCACGAAGGGGTCGCCGACCGTGCGCTGGCCGAACTCGAGGCGGAGTCGACCGCCTTCGTGGTCTGTCGGGCGCTGGGACTCGACTCCGGTGACTACTCCTTCGGCTACGTGGCGAGCTGGGCCGGGGGCGGCCCGGAGGCCGCAGCCGCCATCACAGCATCGGGCGGTGACATCCAACGTGCGGCGGCCGCCATCCTCGACGGGCTGGACGCGCCGGCCGGGGTGACCCGGACCGCTGATTCCGCCGATGCTGCATGAGCCCGGGTGGACCGGGTCAGCCGACCGACTTCGCCCGCTCGTAGGACCGGGCGATCTCCTCCCAGGCCGCCTCGACGCCGTCGAAGCCGGCGACCTCGGTGCGCTTGTGCGGCTCGAGGTCCTTGTACACCTCGAAGAAGTGGGCGATCTCGAAGGTCAGGTGCGGAGGCAGTTCCTCGAGATTGCGGACGGACTCCCACATGGGGTCACCGCAGGCCACGCAGATGATCTTCGCGTCGGGGCCCTTCTCGTCGGTCATCCAGAAGACCCCGACGGGCCGACTCTCCACCATGCAGCCCGGGAACGTCGGCTCGTCGAGCAGCACCAGGGCGTCGAGCGGGTCGCCGTCCTCCGCCAGCGTGTCGGGCACGAAGCCGTAGTCCGCCGGATAGAACGTTGCCGAGAAGAGCCGCCGGTCGAGGCGGAAGACGTGGTTCTCGTGGTCGTACTCGTACTTGTTGCGGCTCCCCCGGGGGATCTCCACCATGACGTCGATCGTGCGATCCGTGCTCATGAGCCCTGCCTTTTCCTCGGTGATCCGTCGCGTCCCATTGTGGCCCACCACCGAAGGCCCCCGGACGCCCGGCGGTCGCGGGCCTGTCGGTCGACGCCGGGACCCCTTGGGCCGTCGGGGGCGCTTGCTAACGTTGGGTCGTGAGCGACGATCCCGAACGTGCAGCTGTGACCGGGTCCGCTGCACGGCCCGAATCGCGCTACTTCGCCCGCCAGCTCTCCGACCTCGACTTCAACGACCGACTCCTCGACCTGGTCGCTGAGGCGGACCTGCCCCTGCTCGAACGGGTCAAGTTCCTCATCCTCTTCTCCGAGCGCATCGACGAATTCTTCCAGGTCCAGGTGGCCGGTCTGCGTCGCCAGGTGGTGGCCGGCATCACCTCGAAGGCGCTCAACGGGAGCACGCCGGAACAGCTGCTGTCCGACGTCCGGGCCTCGCTCGAGCGCATGGTCCGTCGACAGGAGGCCCTCCTGCTCGATGTCCTGACCCCGGCCCTGACCGCCGATGGGATCGAGCTGTGCCACTGGGAGCACCTCGACCAGGCCGACCGCGACTTCCTCCACGAGCTGTTCGACCGGCTGATCCTGCCCGTGGTCACCCCGCTCACCGTCGACCCGTCCCACCCGTTCCCGTACATCTCGAACCTGTCGCTCAACATCGGTGTCGAGGTGCGGAGCCGCCAGGACGACGGCTCGCGGTTCGCCCGGGTCAAGATCCCCCCCAACGTGGACCGGCTCCTGGCACTGCCGGGGGGCACCCGCTTCGTGCCGCTCGAACAGGTCATGATGGCTTTCCTCGACGAACTGTTCCCGGGTATGGACGTCGGCGAGGCGTGCGTGTTCCGGGTGACCCGGGACGCCGACCTGGCCCTCGACGATGATGCCGCCGACGACCTGCTGCTGGCCCTCCAGGAGGAGCTCCGCCGCCGCCGCTTCCTGCCCGTGGTCCGGCTCGAGATCGACTCGCGGACCTCGGAGGCCTCCATCGACCGGCTGACCGAGGAGCTCGGACTCGGCCTCGACGACGTCTACCGGTTCGCCGGTCCCCTGGGCCTCGGATGTCTGTGGGCGATCTACGGCATCGAACGTCCCGATCTGCACGACACGCCCTGGACGCCGCTCGTCCCGCCGGCATTCACCTCGGTCGAGCGCGACGAGGACGCCAGCATCTTCAGCGTCCTGGACCGCCAGGACGTGCTGGTCCACCACCCCTACGACTCGTTCTCGGCCTCGGTCGAGGAGCTGTTGAACGAGGCGGCCGAGGACCCGCACGTGCTGGCGATCAAGCAGTGCCTCTACCGGACCTCCGGCGACAGCGCCATCGTGGCCGCCCTGGTGCGGGCGGCCGAACGCGGCAAGCAGGTGGCCGTGCTGGTCGAGGTGACCGCCCGCTTCGACGAGGAGGCGAACATCGGGTGGGCCCGCGCCCTCGAGGAGGCGGGCGCCCACGTCATCTACGGACTGATGGGCCTGAAGACTCACGCCAAGACCACCCTGGTCGTGCGCCAGGAGGGCGACACCGTCCGGATCTACTGCCACGTCGGCACCGGCAACTACAACCCCAAGACGGCCCGGATGTACGAGGACCTGGGGGTGCTGTCGTCCCGACCGGAGCTGGGGGCCGATGTCACCCGGTTCTTCAATTACATCACCGGGTTCAGCCAGCCCCCGGCCTACCAGGAGCTGGTGACCTCCCCCGGGGGAATCCGCGACCGGGTGGTCGAGTTGATCGATGCCGAGGCGGCGGCCGGACCGGACGGTCGGATCACCATCAAGGTGAACGGCCTCGACGACGTGGTGGTCATCGACGCCCTCTACCGGGCCTCACAGTCCGGAGTCCCCATCGAACTGATCATCCGGGGCATCTGCTGCCTTCGGCCCGGTGTCCCCGGACTGTCCGAGACCGTCCGGGTCCGCTCGATCGTCGGGCGCTTCCTCGAGCACTCGCGGATCCTCCGCTTCGGCGGGGCGTCCGGCCGCCCCGCCACGTACTACATCGGCTCGGCGGACCTGCGGCGGCGCAACCTCGACCGTCGGGTGGAGGCGATGATCCCCGTGGCCGATCCCGAGGCCGTGTCCCGACTGGAGGAGATCCTCACGATCAACCTGGCCGACGACGTGCAGTCGTGGTCGCTGGACGCGGACGGCACCTGGCACCGGATCCCGACGGTGCTGGGCAATGCGACGCAGAGTTCGCTCGAGGAGGCGGCCCTCAAGCGGGGCGACCTGCTCGACCGACCCCGGGGGTCGCTGGTCTGAACCGGTCACCGGTCACCGGTCACCGGTCCGGCGGTTCGACACGTCCGGGACGTGTGCAGGGTCGACCCGTAGGCTGGGGGCGTGAGATCGGACGACCTACCCGCCGACCTTCCGGCCGCCGGGCCCGGTGGTACCGGGTCATCCGCCGACCTGATGCGCCACCGGGCCCGACGGATGGCGTGGCTCTACTCCCTGGCCGCCGCCGTCCTCATTCCGTGGACGGTGTACCTGGCCGTCACCCTGCCCAAGCGGGACGTCGACACCCACTACCGGGGGGCGTGGGTCGGCTTCGACCTGCTGCTCGTGACCGCCATCGTGCTCACCGCCTACTACGCCTTCCGAGTCGATACCCGGGTACAGCTGCCGGCCACCGCGACGGCCACCCTGCTGGTGGTCGACGCCTGGTTCGACGTGATGACGGCGGGCCACCGCCGGCCGACGATCCTGGCCCTGGTGCTGGCGGTCTGCATCGAGCTGCCGGCGGCCGGGTTCTCGCTCTGGCTGGCGCGCCGGGTGAACCAAAACGCCGACCGACTTGCACTGGCCGCACACGGCCACCGACCAGGGGACGCCCGCCGGCCCTGAGCTGCACTCGGCGCCCGGCTCCGGTGGCGGGGAGCACCCGAGGAATCACTCGGGGCGAACTCTGATGACGGTACTCACTACCAGAGTCACCGGGAGCCGGACCACCCGGGCGCCGCCCGCGCCCGCGGGTCGCTTCAGGCGACGATGCGGTGGATCCGGTCCATGACGTCGTCGGTCAGCTGCGGCACGACCTCGAGCGCGGACAGGTTCTCGTGGACCTGTGTGACCCTGCTGGCCCCGGTGATGACGCTCGACACGTGGGGGTTCTTGATGCACCAGGCGATCGACAGCTGGGCCAGCGAGCACCCCAGGTCGTCGGCGACGGCGGCCAGGTTTGCCACCGTGGCGTTGCGCTCCTCGTCGGTCAGCAGGTTGCGCAGCCACTCGTAGCCCGGCAGTGATGCCCGCGAGCCCTCGGGCACGCCGTCGAGGTACTTGCCGGTCAGCAGGCCCGAAGCCAGCGGGCTCCAGGTCGTGAGCCCCAGTCCGATGCCGTCGTAGAGCGGGGCGTACTCCTGCTCCACCCGGTCACGCCACAGCAGGTTGTACTGGGGCTGCTCCACCACCGGCTTGTGGAGGTGGTGCCGGTCGGCGATGTCCCAGGCCTCGCGCAGGGCGGAGGCGGACCACTCCGACGTTCCCCAGTAGAGGGCCTTGCCGGCGGTGATCATGTCGGACATGGCCCACACCGTCTCCTCGATGGGGGTCTCGGGATCGGGGCGGTGGCAGTAGACCAGGTCCACGAAGTCGAGGCCCATCCGCTCGAGTGACCCGTCGATGGCCTGCATCAGGTACTTGCGGTTCAGGGTGTTCCGCATGTTGACCTCCTTGTGGAGGCCCCAGAAGAGCTTCGTCGAGACGACGTAGGAGTGCCGTGCCCACCCGAGGGACCGGATCGCCTCGCCCATGATGGTCTCGGACTTGCCGGCCTCGTAGCCCTCGGCGTTGTCGAAGAAGTTGACCCCGGCCTCGTAGGCCGCGGACAGGCAGTCCTCTGCGAGGTTGCCGGCCAGCTGGGGCCCGAAGGTCACCCAGGACCCGAAGGACAGGACACTGACCTTGAGGCCCGAGCCCCCCAGACGTCGGTACTCCATCTCCATGTTGACTCCTCGTGTGCTGGTTCGCGGGACGTACCCGGTGGGCGATCTGCGGAGGCCGGACCGGTGCTCCGGCGGCCAGTCCGAATCCTACGGGTTGGACGGGCCCGTGCTGCCGGTAGGGGCCGTGGGGACGGGATGTCCGCGCGATGCTGGGCCGGTGCCCGAGTCCGTTCCCCTGGTGGCCCTCCCCACCCAGCCTGCCGGCGTGCCGTGGCCGACCGAGGTGTGGCCCACCGGCCCGTTGCCGGACGGTGTCGACCTCGGCGGCCTCCTGGACACCGCGTTCGACGCCGACGGGCCCATCCGCGACACCTACGCCGTCGTCGTCGTCCACCGCGGGCGGCTGGTGGCCGAGCGCTACGGGGGCACGCTGCCCCGTTTCGACGGTCCTGGGCGCCCGGTGGCCCCCGACACGCCCCTGTTGTCGTGGTCGGTGGCAAAGTCCATGCTGCACGCCGTCATCGGGATGCTGGCCGGCGACGGGCTGCTGGACCCGGCCCGACGGGCCGACGTGCCGGCGTGGAGCACCCCGGACGATCCCCGCCGGGCCATCACGGTGGCCCACCTGCTCGCCATGCGCGACGGGCTCGACTTCCGCGAGGACTACGAGGACCCCGACGCCTCCGACGTGATGCAGATGCTGTGGGGGAGCGGGCAGGCGGACATGGCGGCCTTTGCCGCCGACCGACCCCTGGCCGCACCGCCGGGCACCCGGTACAGCTACTCCACGGGTACCAGCATGGTGCTGTCGGGCATCGTCGCCCGGCTGCTGGGCCCGGGAGCGCCCTACCGGGCGTACCTCGACGACCGCCTGTTCGGGCCACTCGGCATGTCCGGCACGACGCCCACGCTCGACGACGCCGGGTCGTGGGTGGCCGGCTCCTATGTGCACGCCCCGGCCCACGACTTCGCCCGGTTCGCGCTGCTCTACCTGCGGGACGGAGTGTGGGAGGGACGACGTCTGCTCCCGGTCGGCTGGGTCGATGCCGGGCGCACGCCGCGGTCGGTCGATCCCGACGACGGCAGTCTGTACGGCGCCCACTGGTGGGTCCGGGACGACCCCCTCGGTACCTTCTGGGCCGCCGGCCACGACGGGCAGTACCTCGACCTCGTGCCGTCGCTCGACCTGGCCGTGGTCCGACTGGGGCGGACGGACTCGAGCCGGTCGGCGGCGGTGCGGGCCTGGCGCGACGAGGTAATCGGGACCTTCGCCCGTGCCGCGCCGGTACCGGGCGGTCCATGATGGGCGGCATGGCGAACGACGCTGGGCCACCGATGCTCTGGCCGACCGTGCGGCCGGACGACGACGAGCGGGTGGCGGCACCGGGCACGCTCAGCGTCTGCGTGGTGTGTGACGGACCCGACGCCCTCCACGGACGGGCCTCGGTGTCGGGCACACACATCGGGGCCGGTCCCCACGACACCGACCACGGCTCCCGCGAGGTGGCCGTCCGGGACCCGGAGGGGAACCACTGGACGTTCGGGACGTACCGCGGCGGGCGCGGGGCCGCGCCTGCCTCCGGCCCCGGTACCTGAGTGCATTGCCCGCAGGCGCCGTCCGCCCTACGGTGAGTCCACTGTGAGCAGGTCCCTTCCCGTCCACGACCACCTCCACGAGGTCCACACCGTGGAGGACGCGCTGGCCCTGGTGCGCGAGCACGGTGGCCGGGTGACCAGTTCGCGGCGGCTCCTGCTCGAGGCGCTCTTCGACGGCCCCGGCCACCGCACGGCCGAGGAGCTGGCCGAGTCCGTGCAGTCCCGGGCGCCCGACGTCGCCCTGTCGACGGTCTACCGGAACCTCGACGAGCTCGAGAAGCTGGGTGTGGTCGTCCACTCGCACCTCGGCCACGGGCCGGCCACGTACCACCTGGCCGAAGGAGCCCACTGCCACTTCGTGTGCCAGGAGTGCGGCACGGCGGTGGAGGCCCCCGACGAGCTGTTCCACTCGCTGGCCGAGGCGGCCCGCCGGCGCTACGGATTCGAGATCGACACACGCCACTTCGCCATCCTGGGCCGCTGCACGGCCTGCCGCCGCGAGGAGGACGCATGACCGACCACGGGAGCGACGGCGACCGGACGGCCGAATGGGACCGCCTGCGGTCGACGTACCTCCGCCCGCCGGGGGAGCGGCCGCCCTCGTCGGCCCGAGGGCTGCACCACTTCGCCATCCTGTCGAGCGACCCCGAGCGGACGATCGCCTTCTACCAGGACCTCCTGGAGTTCCCACTGGCCGAGCTGTTCGAGAATCGCGACTACCGGGGCTCGACCCACTTCTTCTTCGACATCGGCCACGGCAACTACCTGGCCTACTTCGACTTCCCCGGACTCGAACTCGGGGAGTACGCCGAGGTGCTCGGCGGCCTGCACCACATCGCCATCAGCGTCACCCCTGAGGAGTTCGAGCGGTTGGTGGCCAAGATCCGGACCGCCGGTATCGAGGTCCATGTGGTCAACGGCGACTCGGCCTACTTCCCCGGCCCCGACGGCGAGCGTCTGGAACTCCTCAGCTACCCCCTGCACGACATGTACGGGAACGTCGTCGGCCCGTGACCGCCGACGGCCGCGGAAGGCCTACCTGACCTGGTGATTGGGACGACGGCGGGTCGATTGCGTACCGCGCTCCCCGACGGCCGGCGGGTCCGGTCAGCCGCCCTGCTCCGCCCGGTACGCATCCACCCACTCGGTGGGCACGCGATCGGGGACCACCACTGCAGCCGCTGGATGGTTCCACCCGCTCTCCACCTTCCGGGTACCAGGCGACCGGTTGCCCACCCGCTGGAACAGCAGGCACATTCCGACCGAGTACAGCATCACGCCGATGATGAGGACGAAGCCCACATCGCCACCTCCACTTCCTGCCGCGTCGCCGAACTGGAGGTTGCCCGACCCGGTCGACGGTGGTCCTACAGGCATGGTGATCCGCGGTGGCGATCGCGGGAAGGGTCCTTGGTCACGATGATCAGGAGTCTCGACCGTGGAGCCCATACTCGTTGCCGGCGATCAGCTCGCCTCCGCGTCGGTGACGACCCCGGCCGTGCCCCAACCGAGGTGAACGGTCCGCCGGTCCGTCCAGCGGTCGGTGCCAGCTCCCGGACCTGCACCGTGATGCCGGCTCGGGGAGCAGCCGGGCCGGTTCGCTGGTGCGATCCGCATGTCATCGGGTGAGGTCAACGGGCTTTGGTCCAGTTGGCCGCGGGGGTCCGGTCGCCGGGTGCGCGACGTCCTGGAGTGGAGCAGGTCTCTGCTCCGGCTGCGCAACCCCGTCGTCGCTGTCGACGGAGATCGCCGGTGGGCACCGTGCGGATGTCGGTGGGGTGGATCGGCTCGGTGGGCATCCGGTGGTGGCTCAATCGGTCGTCGGGTGTGCGGCGACCGACGTGACCCGGCCCCTCGCCGGTCCGGAGTGCGTCGGGCAGTTCGGACACGACGGGCTGATCCAGGGCCATCGGTGGTGATCTCCTGCAGGGGGGTCAGCCGGGAGCGCATGGGGGACCACGCCGATGGCCTCACCTACCGGTGGACTTCCCGACCCGACCGGAGGCCCACTCGAGGGGACGCCACCGGATCGCTGCTACCACTTGCACTGAGCCGGTGCCCCGAGCCGGCGAAGGACCAACGAGGCGGGGCACACGCCGAACGCGACGAACAGCCACTGGTTCACACCCACCAACGCCGTCACCAGTAGGAACCACGGGCTCACCACGGCGGCGAGCAACGCGCTCAGCAGCACCATTGTCCCTGCCAACGCAAACAAGATCCTCTCCAGCGGCCAGCCGGCCTGGGCCGGTGCAGTTGCGCCGTTACGGACCACCTCATCGCTACGAATCACTTCAATCTCCCTGACTAGGTAACCGGTGCCCCTGGGGGCGTTATACCCCCTAGGGTATCAGAAGTTCATGAAGGGCACTGCTTCACTGAGCACCACCTCGTCCGGCCGGCTTCGAGCTCGTGCCCGTTCCTCTCGTCCACGAGGCCGTCGCGGTCGATCGGGCGACCCTGTGCCGATGGGATCGGCGACCCACGCCCACGCTGATGGGCGCACCCGAGCCGTAGCGCCAACTCGTCGCCAGCAGCCGGTCTGGTGACGAGGCCTACGCGAGCGTCTCCGGGACCTGGCGATACCCCTACCGGGCCGTCGACCACCAGGGGCGGGTCATCGACGTGTCGCGTCCGAGAAGCGTGCCCTGGGTGCGGCGACGCTGCTCCTCGCCCGGGCGATCTCCGGCCATGGCCAGCCGGCCGGGAGCTTCATCGAAAGGGCCCACGCCCTGGCCCGAGTCGTATCAGTGCTCCCCCTGGCCGCACCCCACGACCCCGCCCACTACGCGGACGATCGCCACGAAGCCGACCACGGGCGCCTGAAGGCCGGACTCCGCCCGGTGCGGTGCCCCACGCGGCACCGGACCGCCGGCGTGCCGCGCGCCCGGACTTGCCTTCATCCAGAACTCGCGGCGAGGGCACGACGAACTCGGGGTCGGTGCGTGTCGCGGACGGACCCTTGCCGCAGCGTGCGACGAGCTTCGCTCGCTCTCGAAATGCCGACACCCTGGTCGTAGCGCTGCCGACCGCCAGCAGACGTCTAGCCGCGCGGGGCCTGAGGCGGAGCGCTTCCCCGTAGGCCTGCTTCATGCGGAGTCACCTTCGTTGCCGGGATCACGGCCCGCAGGAGTCCGGTGTCGACGATCCGGAAGGGAACACCCAGGCGACGCAGCGTGGCGAGAAACCGTCGCTCGGTCACCGCGTCGGGGCCGAGGACATGTGACGGGTTGGTGAACTGCGTGCCATCCCGCAAGGCCTCCGACCTCGGAACGAACAGCCAGGCCGGCCGTGGACCGTGGATGACCGCGGCGTCAATGGTGGGGGAGCGATCGACCTCGTGGCCGGCGGTGGTGATCGCCAGTGCGCCCTTGCTCAGGAAGTCGAGCTTGTAGGCGACCCAGTAGTTCGCGTAGCCGGTGGTGACGCCTGCGGCACGGAGTTCGTTCACGGTTGCCGAGGTGGGACTGTCGGGATCTCCCCAACTCGAGGTGAAGCCGGCCGCATCGGTGGCGACGGCATCCCGCATGCCGGAAACCGACACCAGGAGAACCAGGACGGTGATGACGGTCGTCGCCAGGATCGGCCAGGTGTTCGAGATGCCCGAACGCCGACCCGCCTCTCGGACACCGCAGACGAGCACGATCGCCATCAGTGGGGGCAGATAGTTGGCGTATCTGCCGTCCTGCCAGTACCAGGACGCAGGTGAGATTGCATACAGGACAGGGAACGCGACGACTCCCGTGGCGATCGCAAGGGCCGGTCCACCCCGTGCGACGCAGAGTACGAGTGTCGCTCCGAGCAGCAGGAGTCCGCCGGCGAGGGTGGCAGCGTGCGCGGCACCCAGGAGCGATGCTCCGGTGTCGACCTGCGCCACGCCGAGGAGCATCGGCAGCGAATGATGGAAGAAGATGGAGAACCGGCCGATGAATGCCACGGGTGACGGAGCCGCGCCGGGACCCGATGTCTGCAACGAGGCGAATCCCGAGCTGACATTCGACCACGTCCAGGGCAGGGATCCGACGGCGAAGGCCCCGAGCGCCAGGCCGAATCTCCGACCCCAGGCGGACAGGCGCGGCCGCGGGGCCCCGGAGAACGCGTAGCGCAGGATGAGGAGGATCGGGATCGCGAAATAGGCGATCTCGGGGGAAGACCACCATCCGATCCCCATCAGGAGCCCGAGCCCGACGAATTCAGCCGGCCCGTTGCGGCCGTCGAAGATGCGCAGAGCGACCAATACCGCGGCCAGACCACAGACGTCGGTGACGCCCCGGAAGCCGTAGACCCGGATCGAGTCCCGCACCGAGACCGCCGGAGCGCTCCAGACGAGGGCACCGGCCAGAACTGCCAGTGCCGGCTCGGGGACGAGCCGGAGCACGATCCTCCAGACCAAGACTGCGGCGACAGCAGCGAGGGCGATGACCGCGAGCTCGGCGACGACCGCCGTCTGGCCGAGGAAGAGGAAGGCGAGGCCGATCAGGTAGGGCTCGACGGTGCCTCCGTAGTGCTGGCCGCCATAGAAGGCCTGGAAGTGCCCGTGCATGCCCGATTGAGCGATGAGCCCGACTACGGCCTCGTCGGACGACGAGGGGCTGTGGAAGACCAGCCAGGCCCGGATGAACGCGGCGACGGCGCAGGCGGCAAAGGCGACGGCGAGTCCGACGAACGAGACCCGACCTTCCCACTGGCGGGCATCGCCGGTCTTCCGCGGCGCCGCGTGGACCTTGCGACCACGGGTCACGGTGGCGGAGGTCACCAGATCGAACCCGGCCCCGGACGGCCAGATCGCGCGGGCGCGGACTCCCCCCGCTCCATTCTCGAGGCCATTCCCGAACGCTAGCCCTGGGCCCGGGTGCCACTGCCCGACCTGAAGCAAGCGCCCGCCAACTCAGGTCCCGGCCTCCCCCCGGGTGCCCACTGCCGCCGGCCATGGGCTCGGGTCTGGAGCTGCCCACTCGCAGTCGGCTCAGCACGGAGCATTGCGTGCAGGGACGTTCGGCCCCGGTGTCTCGGCGGGGCAATCGATGCAGCGCCCGGTTCCTGCCGGTCGCATCCCTGGGCGCCGGCGAAGGCACGTCACCGTCCGTACGCGGGAGAGTCACATCGCCCGATCAGGATGCGCGAGGTCCGAGGAGTCACTCCACTCGGAGCCGCCTGTTCCGGGCCTTGACGTGACCGGGGGCCCTGTGGACCCCCAGCACCGTGGTGGGACCCTCGGACCGTCGACGACGGTGAGTGTGATCGCCGGATCAGGCGTTGCCGCCAGGTGGTCCGAGGCACGGTCAGGAGTCGACGCCGGCCACTCCTCCTCCCCGATCGGGCAGGTGCATCGATGCTTGACTTTTCGGCAGATGTGCCGATAACCATGGTGTGCCCTCAGGAACGAGCGTGCTCGTGGAACCCGGCTTTGCCACGGAGGTCCTGGACGCGCTGCCCGACGCCACGGCGATTCTCGACAGTGAGGGGTCCATCGTCGCCGTCAACAGGGCCTGGCGGATGTTTGCGCTGGACAACGGCGGTCGACCCGAAACCACCGGAGTGGGCGTCAACTACCTGGACGTCTGTGCCCGGGCAGCAAAGACCGGCTGCGCGGATGCCGGGGAAGTGCTCACGGGTCTGCAGGCCGTGCTCTCCGGCGAGACCGTCGAGAGCGATCGGGAGTATCCCTGCCCGTCCCCGACCGTTGGCCGATGGTTCAGCTCTCGCATCACCCCGATCGGGGGATCGACCGGTGGCGCGGTGGTCTCCCACGTGAACATCAGCCGCAGGATCCGATCCGAGCAGATGTTGGCCCATCGAGCGTCCCACGATCCACTCACCGGGCTGGGCAATCGCATGCTGTTCGCCGAGGCACTCGACAGGGCCTTGGGGACGCAGGCAGGCCGGAGGTCGACGGCGGACGTGGGTGTGCTGTACATCGACCTCGATGGTTTCAAATCGATCAATGACACGTTCGGCCACGACGCCGGCGACGAGGTCCTCCTCAACTCGGCTCACAGAATGCGTTCCCAGCTGCGTCCACAGGACTGCGTTGCTCGGCTCGGAGGCGATGAGTTCGGCATCTGCGCCCAGCGCATCACGTCCGAGGGGCTGGCGGAACTCGCCCTGCGCCTGGAAACCGTCCTGGCCGAGCCACACCTGATTCACGGCAAGGAGGTCGTGGTGGGCGGAAGCGTCGGTCTCCACATCGCAGCTGCAGGGGAATCGGTCAGTGAGGCCATACGCCTCGCGGATCGGGCCATGTACGGCGTCAAGGCGTCCCACCACGACGGGCGGCCGTCACTTCGGAAGTGAGTCTGGAACGGGGCAACGGGTAACGTGGTCTCTGACCTCGGGCCCACGGCTGGTGGTCACATGGCCGAGGCGCTCGTGCCGGGTCACCTGGCGAACCGACCACCTGACTCGGTTTCCGATTCGGTGCGTCCACTTGGTGGTCGGGCTGCCCGGACCTGAACCGAGGCCCTCTGCGTCCCGAACGTGGATCTGGGGGGTCTCGAGGGGTGTTCCCGTGACGACCAGATTGACAAGAAAGTCCTGTTCAGAGCCTGGAACTCGCTTGAACTCAGGGTCCGGGATGCACCGACTTCCACCACGAGTCTCCATTCGCTCGTGCCGAGATCGCGCCAAAATCCCCGCTTCGAGCTTTGAGTGGCACGAGTCATTGCCTGCCCCCTGCCGGCACGTCGGGGGCACCTCCCTTCTCGAGTACTGCGAGCCCTCCGTCAGCGCCACTGGGGATTCCTTCCGCCATTGGGCCTGGTCACATTTTGGACGTCTCGTGCGTCAATAGAGTGTGACCAGGATGGGAGAGACGGAATTTGACGCCGAGCGGTCCCGGTTGATCGCTATCGCCATCCGGATTCTCGGTTCGGAGGCCGATGCGGACGACGTCCTTCAGGAAGCATGGCTTCGGCTCTCCCGCACAGGTCCCGTCGACGACCTCCCCGCCTGGCTCACAACCGTCGTTACTCGGCTCTGTCTCGACCAGCTACGCAAGCGGCGTACCAGGTCAGAGGTCGAAGCCGTTGTGCTCGACGATCGTGCTCCGGTTGATCCTGAGGCCGACGCACTGCTCGCCGAGATGACGGGTGACGCGATGCAGGTCGTCGTCGATTCCTTAGCCCCAGCCGAGCGGGCGGCGTTCGTCCTACACGATGTATTCGGCTATCCGTTCGACGAGGTCAGCGCAGTCATGGGGCGCTCGGGTACCGCTGTCCGCCAGTTGGCGAGCCGGGCGCGGCGCAAGGTACAGGGCCAGCCCGAGCCGGCCGCGTCGCAGGCAAAGCGCGACGAGAACCGTCGGGTCGTCGACGCGTTCCTCAGTGCGGCCCGTGGTGGGGATCTTGCCACCTTGTTGTCGCTGCTCGCACCCGATGCTGTCATGCGTGCCGACCTCGTTGGGCAGTCCATGGGTACTGAACCCACGTATGAAGGGGCAGAAGCCGTGGCTGCTCGCTTCAACGGCTCCCAAGGGGCGATGCCGGTCGCCATCGATGGCGAGCTGGGGGCGGCCTGGATCCAAGCCGGATCGACCAAGGTGGCATTTCTATTCCATCTCAACGAGGTGGGCCTAGTGCACGAGGTCGAGCTGATCGCTGACCCAGACGTTCTGACGACCATGGACATCGTCCGTGTGCGACGGAAACAGGGTGGATGACGAGAGCCGACCGCGCTGGCAAGCCGCCGGGAGACCACTTGAAAGGATGTGATGACTATGAAGACCATGACCTGTGAACAACTGGGTGGACCGTGCAACAGTCCACACCAGGGCACGACTGCGGATGAGGTGATCAAGGCGCAAGATCGACATCTCAAGGAGATGGTCGGCAACGGTGACACGGAGCACGAAGCTGCCTTTAAGGACATGAAGGGCCGGTGGAAGAACCCGATCAAAGGTATGGGTTGGTACCGGCAGGCCAAGCGTGAATTTGCCGCTCTTCCCGAAGGATGAACCACCCGTGAGCTACTCCGTAGATTTCGTCAATGTGTCCACCGTCGGCCTGGGGTCGTCACCTGTGGTGGGTGCGCTCGCCGGACTGCGAGCGAATGAGGCTCGCTACTTCAAGAACAAGTACGACCACGTCTTCGCGGTCGAACCTGCTGCCAAGGCCAAGAAGGAGATCGCCTTGGTGCACCGCATCCTCAAGGAAGAGCGAAGCATCGTCATCGAATCGCCCCCGCTCGAAGCAACGACGTTCCAGGTCGAGAACATCCGTTGGACCTACGTCTTCTACGAGAGTGGTCTGTCGATCAACGTCCTGTACACAATCGACGGACCGAGTCCGAAGCGGGCGGTCGGGTTCAAACTCTCCGAGGGTATGGATATCCCCGCCGAATTGGATTCTTTCAAGTTCGCGCGCCAGAAATCGAAGCTGGCCGGGACGATCCGGGGCTCCTACTTCGTGATCAAGGGCGAGTACTGATCCCTTACGGCAGCGGAGCGGCCATCTGGCGGACATATTTCAACTGATCCGATGGGTCTGACGTCCGTGTTCCAGAACACCGGGACCGGGTTGGCTGCATCAATGGCGGGTAAGGTGGTGTTACGCAGTGAAGCCGGGAGCTCAGTCATGCATGCCATAGTCCTGAAGTTCGGTTCATTTATGGGCAATGGTGCGAGTTCCGGGTTTGTGGCCGGAGTGATCTACTTCGTCATCGCCTTCACCACAGGAGCCTCAGCGCTCGCCTCGATTGTTGGTGGAATCCTGATAGCAGCCGTTGCGGTCGTCATCGGATTGCTCATTCGTGCGGCTTACGGACGCAGGGCCATGGGATCTCACAAGTAAGTCGCCATTGGCTGGCGGTTGCGGCTCCTGAGTCGTAGGCGGCACTGCCCCTGATCGCCGGATGGGGGACAGCCCGGATCTCAAGCCGTGGGCGACACCACTTCGAGAATCTCTGCAGCACATGACTTGGACGTCGCGCGGCTCGTGTCGACGACCAGGTCGTACTCGACGCTCTCGTGGACAACGGACGCCAGCGACTCGGCCTGCCCTGCTACGCGATCGGGCCGCTGCGCTTCCCGTGCCCTTGCAACGTCGAGATCGCAGGTCACGCCGACCCACAGAATCTCCAATCCGCCCAGGGCTGTCCGCAGTCGTCCCTGACCAGCTCCGCCGTCAAGGAATACCTCGTCGATGATGACACCGGTCCCGCTCGCAGCGATTGTTGCAATCCCGATGTACCAGGACGCCTCGAGGCTGCGCCACCCTGGACCGACCTCGACCCGTCCGATCTCGCTGACGTGCAGGAGCGTCCCGTCATCGATCCCCTTGTCGGGTACGGCCCTGGTCAGGTCGTCGATGCCGAGCAACAGCCAGGGTGTGCTCAGCATCGATTGCAGGCACCGACCGATCGACGTCTTGCCCGCCGAGGATGTGCCGTTCAGGACAATGACCTGAGTCCCCACCGGCGCAGGGTAACACTGCCCCCGATCGCCGGGTCGGTGCGATGATCGCCCTGTGGGCACGCCAGTCAACTACGAGGAATGGGAATCCGACGCCGAGCAGCTACACCAGCTAGCCCAGGTACTGCTCCCTCAGACTCCCCGTGTGGAGCTGACCGTCCCTCGGACACTTGCCGACCGAGCCGTTGCCGTTTGGCAGCGAGAGGAGCACGCTGGCGACCTGGAAAGCGAGACCGATGCGCAGCGAGCCGTCCGTGACGAAGCCGCAACTCTCGCTCTGATAGGCCAGTCGATCGAGGACAGCGGAATGGAAAACGGAGAGCTGGTGGTCTTCAAGCTCGATGCTTGGGTGCTGGGCAATGCCCTTGAAGCGGCGGACAGGGCTGGGCGGTTGGATCTGGCTTCGCCATCTGAGACCTGACTAGGGGTGTCCCAGATCGCCGGGTCGCGGTCGCTCATCGACCGTGGCCGATCGGCACATGGGGGATACGGTGAACGCCGTGGATCTCCCAGAGCTACTGGTCGGCGACGCCGGCGAATGGCGAAGATGGTTGAGCGCCCATCACGCCGATTCACTGGGTGTCTGGCTGGTACTGGCCAAGAAGGGAACGGTCGATCCGACGACCGTCTCGCACGACGAGGCGCTCGACGAGGCCATCTGCTTCGGCTGGATCGATGGGCAATTGGGGCGCCGTGACGCCGCTACCTTCCGACGACGTTTCACGCCTCGAAGACCTCGCAGCCCGTGGTCTCAACGGAATGCTGCAATCGCTGAACGGCTGATCGCCTCCGGACGCATGCATCGATCCGGTGAAGAGGAGGTGCGGCAGGCAAAGGAGGACGGCCGATGGGAGGCCGCCTATGCCGGGCAAGCCAGCATCGAGGTGCCGGAGGATCTTCTCGCTGCCCTGAGTGCCAATCCTGGAGCGAAGGCGATGTTTGAGACGCTCACCGGTGCGAATCGGTACGCCATCCTCTACAGGATCGGAACCGCCAAGAAGCCCGAAACCCGCTCCAGGCGCATCGACCAGTTGGTCGAGATGTTGGGTCGAGGTGAGACCATCCATCCCCAGGCTCCATGATCATCCGAGTAGAAGATTCACTGCTCCCAGAATGTCCCCCATCACCGGCTGCGAGGCGGCTATCCACTGGGGTGTGCTTGCTGAGGGCTAGCCGTCAGTGACCAGCCCCTCGGGGAAGGCCCCAACGGACCTAGGTGCAGCTCGGTCTCCGGCAACACAGTGCCACTCGGAAGCGAGCAACGCACCGCGCACACTGGGGTGACGACGGGGGTCTTGGCGGCTGCGCTTCAGGTGCTTCCGATGGGCCCCGGCGTGACCGAGCCGGGCAGCGAGTGGGACACGGTCAGGAGCCTCAACGGCACCCAATCGCCCCGGATCCCCGCCAACCCACCGGGTCGGTGGATGCAAGCTCAGTCCTCGATCTGCCCAGGTCCCTTGCCTTGTATGAAGTCGCGCATGTCCTGCAGCTTCTCCCGCGAATGACCGACCCAGCCGACAAGTTCACCTACGACGCGAAGCGGTTCGCGGCTACGGAATGACTGCGTCGGATTCCCAGGGAACCTCTTGTTGGTCAGATTGGGATCGTCTTCGAACTCGCCCATGGGCTCGACGACGTAGATTCGCCCACGGGCTTCACCAGAGGCGAGCTCGGCGCCCCAGGTCGCAGCGTCAAGAGTCGCGGTGAAGTAGACGTAGCTCATTACCCGGCCCAGTTCGAAGTTCGACTCGCGGCCGGAGACCAGCATCTCGCCCACGGCAAGGTCCACCTTCGTGCCATGCAAGTACACGCCAGGCTCGTATGGCTCGAACGGCAACGGCTCGTGTTCGGCACTCACGAGGCTGACGCTAACAAGCTGCCACGCGGCTCGCTTCAGTGATCGGCCTCGCTGCAGCGTACGACGCGCGGATAGCGAGCAGGTCCGAGGGTGCCCCAGATCACCGTGAGCGGGGCGATCATCGACCATGGCTGAACGGCACACGCGGAGCGGCCCGCACCCAGAAGACTGGGTGGTCGGGTTTAGCCTGACCCGGTGAGACGGATGGGGATCGCACTGACCGCAGTGGTCGCCATTGCATGTAGCTGTTCGACTACGTCCATGACGTCGCCACGCACTACAGCGGGTCCAAACGCCGCAACTCGGTCAGCGACGCTCGCATGTCTCCCGACCTTTGCGCCCGGCACTTCAGAGCCAGACAGTGCTCTTGTCGGCAAGTCACTGAAAGCTGCCGAGACTCTGGCATCGGCCTCGCATCAGACGACACGAATCGTTGCCCAGAATGGCACCTGCGTGAACATCACTTCAGACTTGGTCGGCAACCGGATTGATTTGTGGCTCGTGAATGGTCAGGTGATCAAGGCTGTTCTAGAGGGACCGTTCGGGACGACTTCGTCGACATAGCTCGGGGGTTGGAAGCAGTGCCCTTGCTATCCCTGATCGCCGGATGGAGGGCGCACCCTTGGCGAGACCCGCCCTGGGATAATCGGGTGCATGAGATCCTGGTATCCAGATGAGCAGCAGTACGCAGGCGCTGAACATCTCGATGGTGACTACGTCGCCGCCTACGACCGGAAGGCGCAGTTCGACCCAACCGAGGACATCAGTCGCCTACTCGATTCAGGCATGGACGAGCACTCGATCGTGGTCGATCTTGGCGCCGGAACAGGAACCTTCGCCTTCGCTGTTTCGCCGCACTGCCGTGAGGTCATCGCCGTCGATGTGTCCACCCCGATGGTTGAGTTCCTCGACCGGAAGGCGTACGACGATGGGATCACGAACGTCCGGGTCGTCCAGGCAGGATTCCTCACCTACAAACACCACGGTGCTGAAGCGGACGTGATCTTCACCCGCAATGCCCTCCATCAGCTTCCGGACTTCTGGAAGGTCGTGGCGCTGCAACGGATGGCGTCGATGCTCCGGCCCGGTGGGGTCGCCCGGATTCGAGACTTGATCTTCGATTTCGACCCGACGGAGACGGGCAAGCGCATTGAGGCCTGGATGGACGGGGCCGTCAGGGACCCAGCGGTTGGATTCACCGCCGACGAGTTGACCGCGCACGTCCGAGGCGAGTTCAGCACATTCAGCTGGCTCTTCGAACAGATGCTGGACAAGGTGGGGTTCGACGTGTTCGATCGGTCATTCGTCAGGTCTGCCTTTGGGGCGTACACATGCACTCGGCGAGTCTGACACCTCCCTCTAATCACCGGATGGGTGGGGCAGCCTGCCCTCCAAGTCAGTCAGCGGATCCGGACGACTCGTCTACGGGTCGTGAACGCAGCAGGACTACTCCGACAATGATCCATACGACGATCAATGCGAGCCAGATCAGGAGCCGTACCCATGGGTGTAGCCCTGGTCCCGAATAGCCGGCAGGACCGGCTGCGGTAAGTGGGGCATAGCTGACCCAACCCGATCCGCCTTCACCTCGTGTCGTTAACCAGCCGCCGAAGAAGAACAGACCAGCACCGAATCCGATGACAACGACGACCCGCTGCCGAATGTTGAAGGCACGGGATCGCATAGTGCGATTGTGGCACGACCACAAGATCGAGGCTGCCCCGGATCGCCGGATCGCCGGATCGCCGGGTCGAAGGGATGCTCCCATCCTGGGTTCCTCCGACCAACGCCGTTAGGAGCAGCGCGCGCAGCAACCTGAGCCGTGTGCACGGACTAGCCAGACCCCCCATCGAGAGCCTGCTCAGTTGTGCCCTGTGCGAGTGCCTTCTGGCCGGCTCGGCTGACCGGATACACCTCGCCATCGCCTGCTCCGCCGTACCCGGCATCGATGAGAAGACCAGCGTTCTCGAGTGTCTGGGCACCTTCATCGATCAGCCGCTGACGATCACCAACCGCCGGACCTCGTTGCATGCCATAGCCCGGCACGAATGTGCTCGCGAGCTGGCCAACCGCAATGCTCTCGAAGTCGGGCCCGAGATCGGAACAGCGGGTCGTCACTTCCGCCGCCAGCTGTCGATCGGTCAACGATGCCAGCCGGTCAACCTCTTCTTGCAGCTTGGTTGCGTTCGATCCGTGCTTGTCTCAGTTCCCGAACAGCGGCACGTTCATACCTCCCCATTGAGGCCGGAAGTTGGCTCGGCCCGTTCCAGCGAGTCACTCGCTCAACTCTTGCACTGCCCTGCAATCGAATCCGAATCTATCCCTGAACCAAATTCACCATCGGCGATGACCTGAGGCGGTGCAAGTGAGTTCCGGAGATGTCGATGCATTCGAGACTCGGAACGCGGCCGGTGTGGATTGCCCCCGAATTCCGGCAGCGGGGCGATTATCGGTTGCCACCGACCGGCACTTATGCAGCACTGAATGGTCAGCGGTGGGATACTCGAATGACACCAGACGGAGGTGCCAGATGACTGGCCAACTCAGGAGTGACAGCACCGGCGACCGGCGACGAAAGCCGCTGACCACCGGTGCTCCCGTTCTGCGCTGGTGCTCAGTGATTGCAGGAGTGCTGATCGCTGGCAGCTTGAGCTTCGGATGTGCCGCCAGCGGCACCACCAGTTCGACGACCTCGCCTCAGGGTGCACTCCGTGTGTACGTGTCCTCCGTATCCCCGACCCCAGCAGGTCTCAATGGGGCACCGGTTGAACATGTGACCTTCACGGTCAGTAGGCCTACCTCGTCGTCGGCGTCCACGGTATGGACTCGGTGCAACATCGAGGTACTCCACGCAGGAGGCCGAGTCGGCGGCACATCCATTACCTACGGTGGACCTTTGGCGGCTTCAGTCTCCGAGACCTCGGCGGGAATCCTCGTGAAGGGCGGTGTTTTCGAGGGCCATCCGTCGGACGCACAGGTGTCATGCCAGGATCTGAAGCACCACGCAGGGCTACTCCCCTAAACCAACTAGACCAATTCAAACTGCGGCCTGTGCCCTCCCACCGAGCAGCCGGCCTGAATTCTGTGGCTGACCCAGAACGCCGGTTCTGCGGCTGCGTCGTTGTCTCGTCCGCCCTACCTTCGTAGCATCACGAACGTGCCTCGAAGGGACGTTGCATCGCGGTCAATCCCCGCCCCAGTCACCGACGTCTACTCGGCCTTCGTCGATCCCGAGGCGCTGTCCTCCTGGCTGCCCCCTGGAGAGATGACCGGCACGATCGACCGATTCGATCCTCGTCCAGGGGGTTCAATCCGAATGGTCTTGAGGTACCCCGACCACCTCCAGTCGGTGGGCAAGACGACATCGGACACGGATGTCGTCGAGGCACGCTTCATCGACGTCGAACCCAACGCGAGGATCGTCTTTGCAGTGGACTTCGCCTCCGACGATCCTGACTACGAGGGCACAATGATCATGAGCTGGGCGGTCACCGCGACGGGCGGCGGCACTCTCGTCGAGATCACCGCCGACAACGTCCCCGACGCCGTTTCAGCCGAAGATCATGCCGCTGGTATGAAGTCGTCATTGGAGAAGCTCGCTGAGTACCTCACCAAGTAGCACCCTGGTGTCCCTGATCGCCGGGAGCGGGTCATGGCGCGATCGGAGCACGGCCCTCAGGCAGCGACTGCCACTGATCGAGATCGATTCGGAGCAACTCATGGGGCAGGCCTCCGTAGTCCAATGACCCGATCCCGTTCATCCCGATGCGGACTGCGACCCCGCGTGATCGCTCATTCGTGGACCTGATTACAGCGAATACTTCGGAAAGTTGGCGACGAAAGAAGGCGAGCTCCAGGAGACCGGCCGCTCCTTCCGTGGCGTAACCATTACCCCAGAAGTCCGGATGCAGCCGCCAGCCCACCTCCATCCCGTCGTGGTCGGCGAGTGGCCTGAGGGGCTTCAGCATGATCAGCCCGACGAGAGGTCCGTCCAGAAGGGCGAGTGCCCAGATTCCGAAGTCACCGGTCGGTCCGAATCGATCCCTGAACGATCGGATTCTCAGTAGTTCCTCGGCCGCATCTGCAGACGGCTGCATTTCGAGTGGCTTGAACACTTCCGGCCGAGAATGGAGGTCATGGAGAAAGGATGCGTCGTCATCGACAAACTGGCGCACCTCGAGTCGGGCGGTCGAAGTGACGGTCTGATCCACGCCCCGATTCTCTCACCGCCAGCGGCTCCCGTCGGCGTGCCCCTGATCGCCGGCTCGGGGCGCGTCATGTGCGAAGGGTGCTTGCCCAACACGAACTGCCACGCTCCGGCACTTCGGTGATACCCCATTTCATCGACTCAGTGGGTTGAGGTGCCTCGATCCACAGGTGAAGCTTCCTGTGCGACCTGACAGTCGAGCTGACCGGCGGCGTCGCCGGTACTACTGGATTCTGATGCCATCGCACGGATCATGTCGATGTCGTCGGGCCGACCTATCAGTACCAGCTCGTCACCGGCTTCGAGGGTTGTGCCTCCGGTGGGCACGACAAGATCGTGACCCCTCTGAATGGTCGTGACGATGATGCTGACGGGAAGGTGTGCAGCGGAGAGGGGTCTTCCGACCAACGCTGATCCGTTGCCGAGGAGCACTCGATCGGAACCGGCCGAGTTGCTGGCCACGCTCATCTCCTGGAGGCTGGCCAGCAGACCCAGGCGGTAACCCCTGACCACATCGGAGGTGGCGATGGTCCCAACCACCTTCCGATCCGGGTCGAGAACCGGCACCCAGTGCTGGGCGGACGCAGTGATGGCATCGACGGCGACATCGAGATGCGCCGACACCGACACCGTCGGCGCCGCCACGTCGACCATCGACTCGAGGTGGCGCCCGCGCTCAGATCCACCCGCCCGGAGCCGGTCCACGGCGATCGTCCCTTCGAATCGCCCGTTGCTGTCCACGATGGGTGCTCCGGTGAGCCCGACACGGGTGAACTGATCGAGCGCCGCCTTGACCGAGGTCCCACCGGTGATCACCAGGCGGGGAGGGGCCATCGCCTGCTGGACCGGGACGCGGCTCAGCATCGGCATCCCGATGAGCAGCCGTTGCGCTGGGGCATCGGCCCTGGACCGGAGCTGGCTCCGGTACATGGTGTCGTCGTTGCGGCGCACGATGAACCACGCCAGGCCGACGGCGATCATGGCGGGACCCAGGATCGACAGGCTGCCGGTCATCTCGGCCACCATCAGCATGACGGCCAGCGGGGCCCGGGAGATGCCACCGAAGCAGCACATCATGCCGATGATCACGTAGGGCGCCGGGCTGTGGCCCATCGACGGGACGACGGGTTCGAACACCCTCCAGACTGAGGCGCCAATGAAGGCACCGATGATCATGCCGGGTCCGAAGATCCCCCCTGACCCTCCTGAACCGATGGAGAGGCTGGTGGCCAGGATCCTGGCGAAGGGGAGAATCAGGACGATCCAGAGTGGGAGCTCGAGCAGTTGGCGGCCGAGCCCCTGCTGGATCCACCCGTAGCCGGTGCCGAGCACCTCGGGGATGGCCAGGGCGATCAACCCCACGATGACCCCGCCGATGGCGGGCTTGATCCAGCGGGGGATCGGAATCCTCCCGAACAGCGCGGCGATGCCATAGAAGCTCTTGGCGTAGAGGAGGCCGATCAGCCCTCCGAGGACTCCGATCAGGGCGAACCACGGCAGGTGGGCCGGGTCGGTGAAGTGGTAGCTCCCGGCGAAGCCGAAGAGCGGCGTGAACCCGATGAACGCGCCGAAGATCACGTAGCCCACGAGTGAGGCGACGAAGCTCGGCAGCAGCGCCTCGGCGTCGAAGTCGTCTCGGTAGAGGATTTCGGTGGCCAGGACGGCGCCGCCAAGGGGTGCACCGAAGATGGCCCCGATCCCCGATCCGATGCCGGTGACCACCGCGATGCGGGAGTCGGCCGGGCTCAGCTCCAGTTCTCGTGCAAGCAAGGAGGCGAACCCGGCGCTGATCTGACCGGTCGGACCCTCGCGGCCTCCCGACCCACCCGATCCGATGGTCAGTGCGGATGCCACGATCTTGACCACCACCGCTCGGAAGCGGATGCCCCGTGGATTGTGGTGCACGGCGGAGATGGCAGCGTCGGTGCCATGCCCCTCCGCTTCGGGAGCGAACCGGAACACGAGGATGGCACCGAGTAAGGCGCCGAGCCCGACGACCAGCGGGATCGCCCACGGGCGGGTGAAGGTAGTCGATGCCCGGTGGCCGCCCTCACCCGTAGGTGTGGGCGGGTGGTACCCGGCCAGGGCCCCGAGGAAGAAGTGCGTGCAGGCCACCAACGCCTCGTAGAACACGATGGCTCCGATGCCCGCCATCGTCCCGATGAGCACGCCGAGGACGAGCCACTTCTGAAGGTAGGACGCGCCGCCGATCCAACGCCCGGCTCTGGTCATGGTGGCCCGCCAAGGCGTGCGACCGAAGTTGGTCATGAGAGCGGTCCGGCCATCTCGGGTCCCCAGCCTGCGGACCAGTCCTGCTCGGGCACTTCCCCGGCGGCCCCGGAAAGTCGCTGGAGCGAGTCGACCATTGCCGCCCGTTGGTCCGGTGGGACCGCCTGTACCAGCTTGACGATCTCCTCACGTCGTCGCCGGGTCACCTCGTCGACCAGATCACGCCCTCGCTTCGCCAGGGTGAGCCGGATGAGGCGGCGGTCGCCACGATCCTGGCGACGCAGGATGAGACCCTTCTTGATCAGCCGGTCGCACATGCGCGTGGCCGTCGGGGAAGTGACGGCCACCGCTTCAGCCAGCTCGGCGAGGCTCTGGGGACCGCGAGAGGCAAGGACGACGAGGGTGCGGTACTGCGTCAATGTCACCTCCTCGGCGATGTCTCCGAGGGAGCGAGCGGCCACGGCAACCAGTGCTCGGCTCGCGGTCAGCACAGCGTCGACGATCTCGTCGCCTTCGGCATCGGGGAATGAACCGGCTATAGGCATAGGCTAATCATTGTAGTGGCTAATGATCTCAGCCACTACCTGTGAACGCCAAGAGACTCGATGGCGTCGCCATGGTGGAGCTACTCCAATTTGGCGATGGGTTAGCCGTTGCTCCCTGTTGGTGGTGCCCCCGAACGCCGGCTCGGCGGCTGTCTTCGAACGTCGCAGGCCGGCACGACTGGGGCAGAGCTCGTCAGGTGGCTGGAGGCGTTGCGATCGCAACTCCGACGGCCGACAACAAGCGCCAGACGAACAAGCTGGCGATCGCTCCGATGATCGAGCCGGCGAGGCACAGCCACACTCCGACGCCAACGGTGAAGGTTCCTCTTGAGGGAACTGTGGCGATGTGGTTGCCGCTCACGAAAAGAGCGCCGACGAACAGGCACATTGCCCCGATTGGCCAGCCGACACGGGCACTTGAGCGTGCAATAGGGATAGCAAGTGCCAGCGCTAACAGGCCAAGGAACAGCGTGCTCGGCCCGCCCGCTTTCCATCCGTAAACGGTGACCGTGCCGTACCCGCTGTCCCAGACTGTCCACGGGAGCAATGACCCCACCATCAGCAACCCACTTGATGCAACGATCACGGCGAGGGCGGTTCGCAGTCTTGCCTGCATCGATTTCTCCTATTGCCCCGTCTCGATGCTATCCGTGCCCCAACGGAAACCCCCGGGAAGTGGAATCCATGGCGGACCTGAGGGGCATCTCTGATCGCCGGGACGGTCACAGGTCCATGCGCACCTGTGTGGTCTCGATCACGCAGGTGCGTCGGCGATACGACCAGGCGGCAGCGTGACGGCATCGACTGCGTTCAGTCGTAGTCCCTGGTAGGAATCCGTCCCCTGCGCATGTCGACCTTGTTGCCGACCGTTCAGCGCAGGTCCGCGATCGGTTGCAGCACAGCGCCCTCCCCCGCACCGAGGGCCCCGACGAACAGAGCCTCGTGACGGATGGTGCGACGCCACAAATAGGCGGCGAGGTCGGCGTCGCGGGACGGATCGTCCTCAACGATCACCCCGACGAGCTCGGCATCGCCGGATATCGGATCGCGCGGACGGTGCCCCAACACTGTGCCCAGGTCGTCGAGCTCGAGTGCCGTGAGCTCTCGTTCGGAGCTGGCGGCGTTGCGGATCATGCGGGACAGGCGCATCGCCTGATCCGCTCGTGAGCTGCCGAAGGGGTCGGCGGGCCGGAATTCGCGATCCACGACAGCGTCCATCACGTCGAGGAACCCGCCGACGGTCCCTACCACCGGCTCCGGGAGGACGACGTCGTCGGCGGCGGTCACGACCCCGGTCGCCTCCGCCAGCGCCTGTGCCGTCGCCCGCGAATAGGTGGCGTTCATTGTCCACCACTCGGCGTAGTCGGTCGTCCAGGGCATTGACTGGCACAGGCCGGCCAGGGACATCGGGGTGAGCGCCAACGCCTTCACCGAGTAGACGGCGAGTGCGTCCCAGTCGATCGCCGTGCCCGACAGTTCCTGGTAGGTCTGGAACCACCGGCGGAGGTCGGCACCGGGATTGTAGAAGTCGCGTCCGCGGATGAGGGCCAGGTCCAGGTGCGGGTCGCCGAGTTGGGCGAATTCCCAGTCGACGATGCCCGTCAGGGTGGATCCGTCGAACATGAACTGGCCCGGGCCGGTGTCCCCCTGGAGGACGGAGGCCCGAACCGGCGCCGGTGGCACGTGTCGCCGGAGCCAGCGGCAGAGGAATTCGATGAGCGGGTCCGACCGGGTCGTCATGGCCCGGTACACGGTCTCCCACCGATCGAGGTCGTCGAGCAGGAATGCCGGAGCGTCCCGGGGTTCGACGAGCCCCACGGCCCGGAATGGCGCCGTGTCGATGGTGTGGAGCTTCACCAGCTCCTCGAGGAATCTGCGGTCGACGTTCCAGCGGGCGTCCTCGTCGAGTTCGGCGTAGTCGCCGGTCCCGGACAGACATTCGAGGAGCAGACCGGGAGGGTCCGAGTGCAGGCCGAGCACCCGGGGTACAAGGATCCCGCCCGCGGCGAGCGCGTCGAGCACGGCGCCCTCACGCTCCAGGGCGGCCCCACCGTCCCGCAATTCCGGTCGCTGGAGTCGGGCGTAGACGCGCAGCGGACCGTCGTCACGCTCGACGTCGACGAACCATGCCGGCCGCCCACCATGAGGTCGGTCGCTCTGACGCTCGGCGCCGAGAACGCGTCCACCGAGTGCACGGCCGACCCACGCCAACTCCTCGACGCCGCTGGCTCCGATGGACATCGGGCCACGGTACCAATCGGGGAGGGCGGCGGGAGACCCCGCCGGCGGCGGCCAGATCGGGATCCGCTGCGATCTCGCGTGTGGCCGCACGGTCATGTACTGCTGGATGCCTGCCTGACGAGTGCCTCCGAACGCCGGGTGCGAGGCGGTATCCCGGCCTCGTTGCTTGCTCATCGCCAACTGCCCCCAACCGGCACGACTGGAGCAGGCTCTCGGCAACTCAGGGACTACGCCGCTCCGAACAAACCCGACTCAAACGCCCGCCGAAGTTCGGTCGCATAGGGCGGGCCATCGGCGAACGCCGCTTCAGAACACAGCAGCACGCCCGGTTGCGGAATGTTCGACCAGATGCCCTCGACGGCCAACACGATCACGGCAGCACGCACCCGCTCTGCCCGCACCTTGTAGTCATCCATAACGGCTTCAGCAGCGTCCTTCGCTGATTGCCAACCTGAAGGCTCCTGAACTATTCCGGTCGTGGCTCCCGGCCTGCCAACTCCGTGGATCCACGAATCGAGTGCCTCAGGGCTAGAAGGCAGCTTGAGCGCTTCCTTGCCGTCCTGCCTGTTGTCCCGCCACCACGCAAGAGCCTGAGCACAGGACCGTCGGGCCGCTTCCTGCAGGGGAGGGCAGCTGGCAAGATGGTCGAAGTCACGGGGGTTGAATACCTGTGCCAACTGCTCCCGACGGCCCCTCCAGCACTCTGCACGGGACTCCGCACTCGTCGCCACGCCACGATCGCCCCGCTGATTCAGCCCCTCAAACTGAACGTACTGGCGCCACCATTCCAACCATCCGTGCGATGCCTCCGCCAGTTCATCTGAACTGAATCCAAGATCGATGAGTTCGACGCCACCCTTGAGCTCGGGAGGATCCTCAGGACCTGATGGAGCCAGCTGGCAGGCATCTCGTACGTAGAGGAGTGCATGCTCCGCCTGTCCACCTCCGATGGCTACCCGCCATGATTCCGATCCCGCTACCCGCACGAGCCGATCGTAATCTGGTCTGCTGGCGTGTCACCTATCGCCGGGTCGGGGGGCAGTTTCTACTCGTCGGGGAATTCTTGCGCGATTCGCACCTGCACCAGTCTCTCGACGAGCGCCTTGGGCAGCGGCGCGTCGATCGGAAACTGAAGCGCACCGGACGAGAACTTGTAGCGATCGAGCTGGCCCGCTAGGACGGGAACCACTGATCCGCTGTGTGGCAGATAGCTGAGGTGATTCTTGAACGCCGCGAAGCCGGCGATGACCTTTCCTTGCAGCCTGAAGGCCGGGAGTCCGTAAGAGATCCCTTCTTCGGCCTCGGGAACCACATCGAGGATCATCTGGCGCAGCCGCTGGAGGGTGGACCGCTTCGGCTCCTCGACCTCATCCAGATATTTGTCAATTTCGGCGCTGGACATGCACACGATTGTTGGCCCTCGTCCGAACATGGTCAAGGCTGGGTCGTACGCCTGCCCCGAACGCCGGCTCGGGGCGCGTCACGGGCGGAGGGTGCCTGCTGGCCGCGATCTGTCGCAATCCGGGACGAATGGGGCACCCGGCAGTCCGCCGGGAAGGCCTCCTTCCCTCAGCAGCCAGGTGCCCTACCTGGCCGTGATGTCGACGACCGCTTGGCGATCACGACCCCGCCGTCCTGATCGAGGCGGTCAGGGCGTGGGCACCGTGGGAGTCCATGCCCTGGGTTCCCGCGGGCCGCTACTGTTCGCATCGCCGAACCGACCGGGGGGAATCGGACCGATGAAGCTGATTGTTGCAATCGTCAAGCCGTTCAAGCTCGACGACGTCAAGACACGCCTGAAGGAGCTCGGCGTCCACGGCATGACGGTCTCCGAAGCACACGGCTTCGGACGACAGCATGGTCATGCCGAGGTCTACCGGGGGGCTGAGTACCAGGTGGACTTCGTTCCGAAGATCCGCATCGAGCTTGCCGTTGACGACGACCGCGTCGAGGAGGTCGTCGACGCGGTCGTCCAGATAGCACGGACCGGATCGATCGGCGACGGCAAGATCTGGGTCCAGCCGCTGGACTCGCTCATTCGGATCCGGACAGGAGAGCGCGGGCCTGACGCTCTCTGAACCCGACGCGAACGGTCGCCCGGGGCAATCCCGAAGCATCTCTACAGCAAGGAATCAACATGCAAGCGATCAACACCACGTGGGTCCTCGTGTCCGCCGCCCTGGTGCTCTTCATGACCCCGGGCCTCGCGCTGTTCTACGGAGGCATGGTCCGCTCGAAGAATGTGCTGGCCGTCATGATGAACAACTTCATCGCCATGGGCGTCGTCAGCGTCCTGTGGGCGCTCGTCGCCTGTAGCCTCGTCTTCGGCCATGACGTCGGCCACGGGCTGATCGGCAACTTCTCGCTGGCTGGGCTGGGGGGCATGACCCACGGTCTGGCCGGGTTCAGCCACTCCGGGGCGTCGCCTCTGGCGGTAGTGACCTTCCAGATGATGTTCGCCGTGATCACCGCGGCGCTCATCAGCGGCGGGACCACCGATCGGATCAAGTTCCCGGCGTTCGTCCTGTTCATCGCCCTCTGGCTGTTCCTCGTCTACGTTCCGCTCGCACATTGGGTCTTCAGCCCGGACGGTTGGCTCGCTCATCGGGGTGTTCTCGACTTTGCCGGTGGGACGGTGGTGGAGATCAATTCCGGGTTCTCCACACTTGCGATCGTCCTGGTGCTGGGTCGACGGCGTGGATGGCCGAGTGAGGGGATGGCACCGCACTCTGTGCCCCTGAGCCTGCTCGGTGTCGGCATCCTCTGGTTCGGTTGGTTCGGCTTCAACGCAGGTTCGGCGCTGGGAATGAACAGTGTGGCCGTGTATGCATTCATCAACACCG
>Ga0080006_1152427_pt1 | contig 66616 bp, 55 predicted proteins | sample RS3BMetagenome_FD_69209 | JGI IMG/M metagenome (GOLD analysis project Ga0080006, IMG submission 69209) | Ferric oxide microbial mat and aquatic microbial communities from Rainbow Spring, Yellowstone National Park, USA - RS3B (SPADES... ...
GAGGATTCCGGCTCGAGTCACACCGGGACACCGCCGCCGTCCCTGCCGCCGCCGTCCCTGCCGCCCTCCCTGCCGGCGCCGGCCACCGTTCTCGGCCACGACGACCGGTGTCGTCTTCGAAGGGTTCTGTCCCGGCCCGGGCGCTACCCGGAGGGCGATCCCACACCGCTCCCTCCGTTGGTGACCGTCGGCGCACTTCGCACAGCGGTGGTCGTGGTGGTGCTCTCGGATCCCGTTGCACCGGTGGTGCTGGTGGTCGGACCGGAGGTGGTGCTGGAGGTCGACGACGGGCTGCCGGTGGTCGATGTGGTCGATGACGGAGCGGTGGTGGTCGTGGACGACGGCGGGGTGGTGCTGGTGGTGGTCGACGTGGTCGTCCCACTCGTGTCCGGGGAGACACAGTTGGCCGGCGGGCTGGACGAGCCCTGCTGGCCCGGCATCACGATGGTCCCAGCGCACCCGAAGTCCGAGAGGGTGGTCTCTCCGGAGATCGTCGTGCCGTCCGAGAAGGACGCCACCGACTGCGTCTGACGGACGAACCCGGCGGTGTCGATCGATATCTTCACCGTCTCGCCGGCGAACCCTTGCTGCTTGAGAATTCCCAGCGCATCCTGGATGGTCGTCTCCTGCTGTGACGTCAGCGTCTGCAACCCGGCCAGCTGGCTCGGATCGAGCGTCACCTCGAACACCGTCACCGGCACGTTGTCCACGGCGCTCGTGCCGATCTCGTCCGCACCGGTGATCTCCGCCTGCTCGAGGTCGAGGTTGCCGGTCGGGCTGGCGAGCCCCAGTAGGTCGAACGCGCCCTGCTTGGGTCCGAGCGTTCCCACCACCAGACCGGCGAAGCCCGAGAGGGGCGAGCCCGGCGACGTGTTGTCGGTGCCGCCGGACAGCCCGTAGTCCCCACCGCCCAGCTCCCAGAGGTCAGTGCCGTCGTCGAACGTGGTGATCACGCCGAACCCGGGCACGTCGGAGACCGTCTCCTGGGCGAAGGGGTCGGTGTCGGTCGTGCCGTGGCCGGAGATCGCCATGCCCGGAGGGCTCTGCCGGCTGCACACCACGGTCGGGCTGGTGGTCCCGCCCGGCAGCGCGCTCGGAGCGCACGGCGGCCCCTGGGTGGTCGGCGTGGTCGGGGCGGTCGGCGGGTCCGACTGGTAGGTGATGTCGAAGCTGCCCGAGGCGACCGTGGCGTTGAGCGCCGACACCACTTCGTGGAAGGCCGACCCGCGGGCCGCTCCGGCGGGGTGACCGCCGCCGCCCGCCGTCACGACCAGGCCCACCGGGACGCCCACGGCCGCCAGCACGACGACGGCGGCCACACCGCCGGCCGTCGCCCGGTGGGTGGCGGCCAGCCGGCCGCTCCCGGCCGGCTCGTCGTCGAGCCACACGCCGTCGACGCTCCCCGGCACCGAGCCGACCTGCACCCCTCCCCTGCGCTTGCCCTGGCGACAGGTGAGCGACGTCCGCATGGTTGCCTTCCTTCCTCGGCCTCGCCCCTCGCCCTGCCGGCGGCGCCGGCTCAGCCCCCGGTCGTCGTCGTGGTCCCGCCCGCCGCGGTGGTCGTCGGGGTGGCGGCGTTGCTGGTGGTCGTCGTGGTGCCGCCACCCGGCGCCGTGGTCGGGGTCGTGGGGGTGCTGATGTTCGTCGACGAGCTCGTGCTGGTGGTGGTCGACGAGCTGGTAGTGGTCGTCGTCGGCGCCGAACCGGTGGTCGTGGTCGTGGTGGTCGTCGTCGGCGCCGAACCGGTGGTCGTGGTCGTGGTGGTCGTGGTCGGCAGACCGGTGTCGGGCGAGACGCAGTTGGCCGGCGGGCTCGACGCCCCTTGCTGGCCTGGCATGAGCACCGTGCCGGCGCAGCCGAAGTTCGAGAAGTCCGCAGCCAGGATGACCGTGGCCCCGTCGGAGAAGCTGGCCACCGACGTCGAGGATCGGATGTAGCCGGTTGGGTCGATCGACAGGGTGTCGGAGATGCCGGTGAGGCCCTGCTGGTGCAGCACCTGGAGGGCGTCGTTGATGGTGGTCGCCTCCTCGGGGGTGATCCCGGGGGCCGACGCCAGCTGCGAGGGGTCGATCGACACCTGGTACTGGGTGAGGGTGACGCCGCCGCCGGTCGTGGTCCCGGTCTGCTCGGCGCCGGTCACCGCCCCCGACGCGAGGTCGAGGTAGCCGGTCGGACTGGCCATGCCCATCATCGCCACCGCCCCCGCTCGGGTGCCCAGGGTGCCCTCGACCAGATTGGCGAAGCCGTGCAGCGGGTTGCCGGACGAGGCGTTGGCGTCGCTGCCGGTGGGTGCCAGGCTCTTGTCGCCGCCGGACAACTCCCAATAGTCGGTGCCGTCGACCCGCACCGACACGCTGAGGCCGCCGCTCGGCCCGACCAGGGCGGTGGCGACCATGGCCATCGGGTTGGTGTCGATCGTCCCCTGTCCCGAGACCACCTTGCCGACCGGCTCGGTCGTCGGCTGGGCGGTGCACGCCTCGACCGGCGGCATGGTCGTCAGGGTCGAGCTGTAGGCCGACCCGGATCCGCTCGAACCCGATCCGCTCGAACCCGACCCGCTCGAACCGGCGGCATTCGACGGCGTGAGCGGCATGGTCGCGGTGCCCGTGCCGCCGACTCTCACGGGTGTCGGCACGGTGTCGACCGGAGAGACCTCGGCCGGATAGACGAGGTGGCACGAGGTGGTGGACGTGGTGGTCGGGCTGGTCGCCGCCGTCGCAGAGAGGTCGTAGGAGAAGTCGAAGCTGCCCGAGTCGGTGGTGGCGCTGAGCGCCGACAGCACCTGGTGGGTGGCCGGGCCGCCGACGATCTGGGCGGCGCCGGCGACCGGGTGACGGGGTGCCGGCGGCAGGGCGACCGGCGTCTTGGCGCCGCCGGAAGCGAGCACCAACCCGACCGGCACGGCGATCAGGGCGGCACAGGCGGCGGCGGCCGCGCCGAAGGCCAGCCGGCGGTGGCGGTGTCCCTGGGTTCCCGACGTCGAAGCTCCCGGCTCGTCGAGCCAGAGCCGGGCGGGGTCGTCGGAGCCGGGCGCCGGTTCGGGCGTCTCCTCGGTCGGGCCTGCGTCCGTGCCCTCCACCGTGCCATCCCCTCCGCCAGCCGGTCCCCCTCGGCGGCCCCTCGCCGCCGAGGCCGGGCGTGTGCCGGCAGCTCGTGGCGATCTTACCCTAGGTAGGAAGAAAAGGGAAGACCGGAGGCGACGAGCCGTAAAGTTCGTAAATCCCTGGCCAGATAGGTCGTTTTCTGGCCCGGTGGAGAGCATGCCGGCCTGGCCGACCGACCGCACGAACTTGGAGGCCACCGTACGGGCCTTGGCCACCGGCTCGCCGAATTCGGTGACGAGCACCCCGGTCAGCTCCTCGAGGTCGCCCAGCGGGCGGCCGCGCCGGATGTCGATCAGGGCGGCGAAGAGGGGAACGGCGACGACGGCCTCCTGGCTGGCCCGCCGGCGCTCCTCGGGGGTCCCGGCGGTGGCGGCCGACCCCCGATCGGTCAGCACCACCTGTCCGGAGCGCCCGGCCACCAGTCCGAACAGCCGGGCGTTGGCGAGACGGGTCAGGAAGGCGCCGTTGCGATCGCTGCTGTAGCCGAGGGCCGCCGCCAGCACCGGCGCGTCGACGGCTCCGCCCTCGGCCGCCACCCGGCGTGCGAGGGCCAGGCAGGACTCGAGGTCATAGGTGACCGAGCGGAACCTCGACCTGGCCATGCCGCCTCCCTCCCCGGCGGTGCCGGGGAACCGATTCTCGCAGTTCGGGCGGGGGCGGTCCGCGCATCGCCGGTCGGCGGGCAACCTCCGGCTGCCCCGGTGCGTGTTCTAGACGTGCACCCGTCGTCGGCCAGAAGCGGCCCCTAGGCTCCTGAGCCGTGCTCGCCGGTCCGACCCCTGCCCGAAACCCGGCCGACCGCCCCCACCCGCCGGCGGACCTCTTCGGCGCTCTCGTCGAGTCGATCGGCGGTGTGCTCCAGGCCGACCCCGAGACCGTGCGCCTGGCGGTCGCCTGCGTCGTGGCCGGCGGCCACCTGCTGATCGAGGACCTCCCGGGCCTCGGCAAGACCACCCTGGCCAAGGCGCTCGCCCGCTCGCTCGGGCTGGAATTCCGGCGCCTCCAGATGACCGCCGACATCCTCCCGGCCGACATCGTCGGCGCCATGGTGCTCGACCTGCAGCGCCGCGAGCCGGTGTTCCGCCGCGGCCCGGTCTTCACCAACGTCGTCATGGCCGACGAGCTCAACCGGGCCTCGGCCCGGGCGCAATCCGCACTGCTCGAGGCCATGGAGGAGCGCCAGGTGACGGTGGACGGCCAGACCTTTCCGCTGCCGGTGCCCTTCGTGGTGGTGGCCACCCAGAACCCCTACGACGCCGCCGGGACCTCCCCACTCCCCCACGGCCAGCGTGACCGCTTCCTCCTGCGGATCTCGCTCGGCTACCCGACCCGAGCCGGCGAGGACGAGCTGCTGTCGGGCGCCGATCCGTCGGTGCGGGCGGGACAGCTGCCGGCCGTCCTCGACCCGAGCGACCTCGGGCGCCTGACCGAGGCGGCGGCGGCGGTCCACCTGGCCCCGCTCACCCGGTCCTACATCCTGGACCTGGTGGAGGCCACCCGGTCCCACCCCGAGGTGGAGGTGGGCGCCTCGCCACGGGCGGCCCGCTCGCTGGCCGCCGCCGGCCGGGCAGTGGCGCTGGCCGCCGGCCGCACCTACGTGACCCCGGCCGACGTCCAAGAGGTGGCCGTGCCGACGCTGGCCCACCGCCTCGTCCTCCGCCCCGGGGCGGAGCTGCAGGTCGGTGGCGCCGAATCCGTGGTCGCCGAGCTGCTGGAACGGGTGCCCCTCCCACCCCTCGAGCCCGACGCCCCCGCCGGGCGCCCGGCCGACGGTCGGTCGGCCGACGGTCGGTCGGAGCGGCCCGGACGGCCGGCTCGGGCGTGACCGAGGGGGGCGCCGCCGGGGCACCCGGGACGGGCGGGGCACCACCCGCCACCGGCGTCGCCCTGGCGCCCACGGCCCGGGCGATCGGGGTGGCGGCCGGCTTCCTGGCGCTGATCGCCCTCGGCGTGACATCGACCGCCACCGGCGTCGTCGTCCTCGCCGGCTCGTTCGGGGCCGTCCTCCTCGTGGCGCCGGTGATGGCGTGGCGCCGGGCGGTCCGGACGACCGGCGCCCTGCGGCTGACCGCCCACCCCGACCCGGCGCTGGTGGCCGTCGGCGGTCGGTGCGTCGTCGGGGTGACCGGGCGCAACGGCTCGGCACGGCGCCTGCCGCCGGTCGCCTTCGAGCTGCCCGCCGCCCGTTGGCGGCGCGTCCGGGCGCAGCCGGCGGCGGTCGTCGGCCAGCCGCCGAAGCGCCGCCGCCTCGCCCCGACGACACCCGCCCTGGTGGGCCTCCCGGGGCTCTCGCCGGGCGAGACGGTCGAGCACCGGGTGCCGGTCCCGACCGGCCGGCGCGGGGTGGTCGAGATGCCGCCGCTCTCGGTCTGGGTCCACGACCCGATGGGGCTCTTCGGCGCGCTGGTCGGCGCCACGGCGCCGGTCCGGGTGACCGTCCATCCGGTCGCCTCCGGCCGGTCGCGCTCCCTGCCGGCGCTGAGTGGGGTGGTGCCGGCGGACGGCGGCCCGGTACTGGCCGGCGTGGCGCCGGGTGCAGGCACCGAGGGCGGCACCGGGGAGCTGGCCGACTTCCGCCCCTACGTGCCCGGTGACCGCCTCCACCTGGTCCACTGGCCGGCGCTGGCCCGGCACGACCAGCTGGTGGTCCGCCAGTTCCTCCCCGAGGTGGCGGCCACCGCCCACGTCGTCCTCGATGACCGGGCCGGCGCCCACCGGCGGGCGCACTTCGAGGAGGCCGTCGGCGCCATCCAGGCGCTGGCCGAGGGCGCCCTCGACGCCGGCGCCATGGTCGAGCTGGGCACGCTCTCGGGGCGCCGGGTGACCCTCGCGCCCACCGTCGACGGACGAGCCGCCCTCTGGTCCACCCTGGCCGACCTCTGGCCGGTCCCGCTCCCCTCCGGATCCCCCGACGCCCACCGGCCGTACCCGACGGGCACCACCTTGGTGACCACCCCGACCGGGGCGTCGACGCTGCCCGGTGTCCGCTGGCGGCCGACCGTGGTCGTGGTGCCCTGAGCCGGTTCGCCCTGAGGCGGCTCGTCGCGGCCCGGACGCGCCGGGGCTCCCCGGCGTCGGCCCGCGGCCGCCCTGGCGTGGCCGCCGAGGCGGTCGTCGCGGCCGCCTCGCTGCTCGGGGCGGTGGCGGTCGGCCGGCTACAGGCCGGCGGGCCGTGGACCGCCCACACCGTGCCGCTGGTGGTCACCGCAGTGGTCGGCGCCGCCGTCCCGGCGGTGCTGCTCGGCTCCGGGCCGGGCCGCCGCCGCCGGCCAACGCGCCGTGGCGCCATCGGGCGGTCGGCGCCGCTGCTCGCCGCCCCCCTCGGGCTGGTGGCCGTCCTGCTCGTCGCCACCTGGACGACCGTCGGGGGCGCCACGCTCGGCGGCGCGCCCGGAGCGACCACGCTGCGGGTCCTCCGGCACCAGCTGGCGCTCGCCCGGGCGTCGCTGCACGGCCTCCACCTTCCGGTGGCGCCGCGGCCCGGCGTCGAGTTCCTGGCCGCCGTCGTGGTCGGGCTCGCCGCCGTGGCGGCCCGCCTCCTCCTCGCCGGACCCGAGGCGGCGGGCGGTGCCGACCGAGCCGACAACGCCGAGCGACGCGAGCCAGCGGCGCCCGGGCGTCGCTGGCCGTTGGCGGCCATGCTCCCGTCGACCGCGCTGGTGGCATGGTCGGTGGCGGTGGTCGGCGGGACCGGTGCCGAGGTCCTGGCGGCGATCGCCGCCGGGCTGGCCGCCGCCGGCGTGCTGGCCGACCACGGGCCGGCCCCCGCAACGGACCCGGTGACCGTCGCCGGCCGCCGGGCGATCGCCGGCCTCGGTGAGCGCGCCCGGCGTGGCGCCCCCGGCTGGTCGTTGACCCTGGCCGCCATCGGGGCCGCCCTGGTCCTGGCCACCGTCGTCGGCCCATCGCTGCCGGGGGGCGCGGCGCTGGCCGGCCAGCGCGCTCGGGTCGGCGGTGCTCGGGGCGGGCCGTCACCGACGGGTGGTGCCGGCGACCACCCCGGGCCTGCGGGGGGCGGCCACGGCGGGGCGGCGCCCGCCCCGGTCCCGCCGACCGCCGTCTCGCTGGCCACCGACCTGCTCGGCGTCGAGGCAGAGGACCCGACGGTCCCGCTGTTCACCGCCACGAGCCCCATCCCGACCTATTGGCAGGTGGCGACCCTCACCCGGTTCGAGTCCGGCCGGTGGTCGGCCGACCCGGCGACCCTGAGCGCCCTGCGCACCGGTGCCGTGCCGCCCGAGCCGAACCTCCTGCCCGGTGCCGGCCGGGCGACCTTCGTCGCCCGGGTGACCCTCGACCGGTTCTCCAGCCGACTCCTTGCCGTGGCACCCGACACCCTGGGGGTGTCGCTCGCCGGCCGGGTCGCCGTCACCGGCGCCGGCGCGGTCGCCCCGTCACCGCTCCCGGCCGGCGTCACCTATCAGCTCACCGCAGCGGTGCCGCCGACGATCGGCGCCGCTGCTGCGCCGGGTGCCGGCCCGGCGAGCTCCCCGCCGGCCACCCCGCCCGGCGACCTGTCGGTCCCCGGCCTGCCGGACGCCGTGCGGCGGCTGGCCGAGCAGGTCACCGCCGGAGCCATCACCCCGCTGGCCCGTGCCGAGGCGCTCGAGGACTGGTTCCGCTCGGGCCGGTTCCGGTACCACTTGGCGCTCCCCTCGCCCGGCGCCCTGGCGCATCCGGGTGCCGCGATGGTCCAGTTCCTCGAGCACACCGAAGAGGGCTCCTGCCAGGACTTCGCCGGCGCCTACGCCGCCATGGCCCGGGCGGTGGGGCTGCCCGCCCGGGTGGCCGTCGGCTTCACCGCCGGTCGCCGGCTGGCCCCGACCGCCCGCACCCCGGCCGGGTTCGTGGCCTCGCTCGTCCGCGGGACCGACGCCCATTCCTGGCCCGAGGTCTACCTGGGAACCGACCTCGGCTGGGTGTCGTTCGAACCGACCCCCGACCGCCCGGCCGGCCAGCTGGCGCCCGAGGGCATCGTCGGACCGTCGGGGCGCTCGACCAACCCGGTCGGGCCGCCGGTCACCGCCCCCACCACCCCCTCGACCGCGCCGACCGTCCCGCCGACGGCGCCGGCGGCCACCCGGCCGACCACCACCCCGGTCACCGCTGGCTCGGGCGCCGGCGCCGGGCACCACGCCCACCGGTCGTCGTCGGGCGCCGCCTCGTCGTCCGGCGTCACCGGGCTGGCGGCCCTCGCCTGGGCGGCGGTTGCCCTGGCGGCGCTGGTGCTGCTGCTCCTGCTGGTGCTCTACGTCCTGCCCTTCGTGCTGCGCGGCGTCACGTTGCCGGCCGGACGCCGGCGGCGGCGCCTGGTCCGCAGCGACCCGTCGCTGGCGATGGTCGACGCCTACCGCTCGGCCCAGCGCTCGCTGGCGCCGGTCGGGCTGGCCGCACTGCCCACGGATCCGCCGCTCGTCCACGCCGGGCGGCTGCTCGCCGCTGCCGAGTCGGCCGCCGAGAGCACCGCCGCAGAGAGACCCGCCGCGGCGGCGCCGGCGCTGGGCTCCGACGTCGACCAGCTGACCGGCGCGCTGCGGGATGCGGCGGCACTGGCCCATGCGGTCGAGCTGGTCTGCTTCGCCGCGCTCCCGGCCACCGCCGAGCAGGCCGCCGACGGTTACCGGCGGGCGACCCGCATCCGCCGGACGCTGCGCCGGCGCGGCGTCCGCTCACTGGCACGGGACCTGTCCGCTCGCCTGCCTCCGCCGCCCGGCCCGGCTCAGAGCCCGAGGACCGGGCGGAGCACCTCGCCGGTGTAGCTGCCGGGGGTCTTGGCCACCTGCTCCGGGGTCCCTTCGGCCACGATCCGCCCGCCACGGTCACCACCGTCGGGCCCGAGGTCGACGATCCAGTCGGCCGTCTTGACGACGTCGAGGTTGTGCTCGATCACGACCACGGTGTTGCCCTGGTCGACCAGCCGACCGAGCACCTCGAGCAGGCGCCGCACGTCCTCGAAGTGCAGGCCGGTGGTCGGCTCGTCGAGGATGTAGAAGGTGTGGCCAGTCGGTCGCCGGCTCAGCTCCGAGGCGAGCTTCACCCGCTGGGCCTCCCCGCCCGACAGCGTCGGAGCAGGTTGGCCGAGCCGGACGTAGCCGAGGCCGACGTCGACGAGGGTCTGGAGGTGGCGGGCGATCGGCGGTTGGTTGGCGAAGAACGACAGACCCTCCTCGCAGGACATGTCGAGCACGTCGGCGATGTTCTTGCCCCGGAACGTGACCTCGAGGGTGTCCCGGTTGTACCGGGCGCCGCCGCACACCTCGCACGGTACGTAGACGTCGGGCAGGAAGTGCATCTCGATCTTGATCGTCCCGTCGCCGGCGCACGCCTCGCACCGCCCGCCGCGCACGTTGAACGAGAACCGGCCCGGCTGGTAGCCGCGGACCTTGGCCTCGGGCGTCTGGCTGAACAGCCGGCGGATGTGGTCGAAGACCCCGGTGTAGGTGGCCGGGTTCGAACGCGGGGTCCGGCCGATCGGTGCCTGGTCGACGTCGACCACCTTGTCGAGGTGGTTCACCCCCTCGACCCGGCGGTGGAGGCCGGCCGGGGTCTTGGCCCGGTGCAGCTGGTGGGCGAGCGACCGGAGGAGGATGTCGTTGACCAGCGTCGACTTGCCCGATCCCGAGACGCCGGTCACCGCCACCAGGCACCCGAGCGGGAACGTCACGTCGATGTCGTCGAGGTTGTGCTCCCGGGCGCCTCGGACGACGACGGTGTGCCCGGTCCCCGGCCGCCGCCGGTCGGGCACCGGGATCGAGCGCCGCTTCGAGAGGTACTGGCCGGTCAGCGACTCCTTGTTCGACAGCAGCCCGCCACGACCGCTCACCGGCCCGCTGTGGACGATCCGTCCCCCGTGCTCGCCGGCACCCGGGCCGATGTCGACGACGTGGTCGGCGGTGCGGATCGTCTCCTCGTCGTGCTCGACCACGATGACCGTGTTCCCGAGGTCCCGCAGGCGGACCAGGGTCTGGATGAGCCGTTGGTTGTCGCGCTGGTGGAGCCCGATCGACGGCTCGTCGAGCACGTAGAGGACGCCGACGAGGCCGCTGCCGATCTGGCTTGCCAGCCGGATCCGCTGCGCCTCGCCACCCGACAGCGTCCCGGCCGATCGGGCCAGCGAGAGGTAGTCGAGGCCGACGTCGAGCAAGAACTGCATCCGCTCACGGATCTCCTTGAGCACCCGGTCGGCGATCAGGCGGTCGCGCTCGGAGAGCTCGAGCGAGCCGATCGTGCCGACCGCCCGCGAGATCGAGAGGCTGCACAGCTCGAAGATGTTCATCCCGCCAACGGTCACCGCCAGCGACTCCGGCTTGAGCCGGGCTCCCCCGCACGCCGGGCACGCGACCTCGCGCATGTACTGCTCGACCTGCTCGCGCGACCAGTCCGACTCGGCCTCCGCGTGCCGCCTGGTGAGCCACGGCACGATCCCCTCGTAGTGGGACAGGTACGAGCGGCGGCGGCCGAACCGGTTGCGGTACTCGACGTGGACCTGCTTGGTGCCCGATCCGTAGAGGACCAGCTTCTTGTCCTTCGCCTTGAGCTTCGACCACGGCGTCGACGCCGGGAAACCCCCGAGGTCGGCGACGCCGTGGATCAGACCGCTGAAGTACTCGCTCCTCGCCCCGGCCCACGGCGCCAGCGCGCCGGCCTCGAGGCTGAGCGAGGGGTCGGGGACCACCAGCTCGGGGTCGACCTCGAAGCGCGTGCCGAGCCCCGCACACGTCGGGCACGCCCCATAGGGGGAGTTGAACGAGAAGCTCCGCGGCGCCGGCTCCTCGAAGCTGATCCCGCAGTGGGTGCACGCCAGGTGCTGGCTGAAGGTGATCGCCTCCTCGTCGGCGCCGTCGGGGCCGACGACCACCACCTCGGCCGTTCCACCGGTCAGCGCGAGCGCCGCCTCGATCGACTCGGTGAGCCGCTGGCGGATGCCGTCGCGCCGCACCAGCCGGTCCACCACGACCTCGATCGTGTGCTGCTCGTAGCGGGCCAGCCGGACCTCCGCACGGTCGGCCAGCTCGACCATCGCCCCGTCGACCCGCGCCCGGGCGAAGCCCTGCTTCGCCATGTCGTCGAGCAGCGACGCATACTCGCCCTTCCGCCCGCGGACGATCGGCGCCAGCACCTGGAACCTGGTCCCTTCGCCGAGCTCGAGCACCCGGTCGACGATCTGCTGCGGGGTCTGGCGGGCCACCGGCCGACCGCAGTTCGGGCAGTGCGGGCGGCCGATCCGGGCGTAGAGCAGCCGGAGGTAGTCGTAGACCTCGGTGATCGTGCCGACCGTCGAGCGCGGGTTGCGCGACGCCGACTTCTGGTCGATCGAGATCGCCGGCGACAACCCCTCGATGAAGTCGACGTCCGGCTTGTCCATCTGCCCGAGGAACTGCCGGGCGTAGGCCGAGAGCGACTCGACGTAGCGGCGCTGCCCCTCGGCGTAGATCGTGTCGAAGGCCAGCGACGACTTGCCCGACCCCGAGAGGCCGGTGAAGACGACCAGCCGGTCGCGCGGCAGCTCCAGCGAGACGTCCTGGAGGTTGTGCTCCCGAGCGCCCCGGATGACCAAACGGTCGGACACGTGGGGAGGATACCGGCGCGGCATCGTCTCAGTATACGAACAGACGTTCGTATCCGGCAGAACGGTCGGCCGTGGCCCGCTCAACCGGCCTCGCCGGGGACGTCGAGCGGGCCGGGCCAGTCGACGCCCGGCGGCGGTGTGGCCGACATCCGCAGCTCCACCAGCTCGTCGCGCAGCAGGGCGGCCTCCTCGAACCGGAGCTCGGCGGCGGCAGCCCTCATCTCGTCCTCCAGCTGGGCGATCAGCTCGGCCACCTCCGCCGGCGGTGCACCGTCGCGGTCCGCCGGCGCCCACCCGCCACCGCCGACGGCGGCCCGGGTGCGGACGATCCGCCCGGCACGCCCTCCCTTGCGGACCTCCGACCGGCTGCGTCGGGCGGCGGCCGGCCCGTCGCCGGACCCTCGCAGGCGCTCGAGGATGTCGGTCACCGCCTTGCGGATCGTCTGCGGGTCGATCCCGTGCTCGGCGTTGTAGGCGATCTGGCGTGCCCGGCGCCGCTGGGTCACCCCGACGGCCTCGCGCATCGAGTCGGTGATCGTGTCGGCGTAGAGGACCACCCTGCCGTCTACGTTGCGGGCGGCGCGGCCCATCGTCTGGATCAGCGCCGGTGCCGAGCGGAGGAAGCCCTCCTTGTCGGCGTCGAGGATGGCCACCAGCGACACCTCGGGGAGGTCGAGGCCCTCGCGCAGCAGGTTGATCCCGACGACGACGTCGACGGTCCCGAGCCGGAGCTCGCGCAGGATCTCGATCCGGGTGATCGTGTCGACGTCGGAGTGCAGGTACTGGACGCGGACGCCGGCGTCGGCCAGGTAGTCGGTCAGGTCTTCGGCCATCTTCTTGGTCAGCGTCGTCACCAGCACCCGGCCGCCGCTGGCGACGGTGTCGTCGATCCGGGCCATCAGGTCATCGATCTGGCCCTTCGTCGGCTGGATCACCACCTCGGGGTCGACCAGGCCGGTCGGCCGGATCACCTGCTCGACGATCTGGTTCGAGTGCTCGAGCTCGAAGGGCCCGGGGGTGGCCGAGACGAAGATCACCTGCGGGACCCGCTCGATGAACTCGTCGAATCGCAACGGGCGGTTGTCGAGTGCCGAGGGGAGCCGGAACCCGTGCTCGACGAGGACGTCCTTGCGGGAGCGGTCACCGGCGTACTGGCCGTGGAGCTGCGGCACCGTCACGTGGCTCTCGTCGACCACCACGAGGAAGTCCTTCGGGAAGAAGTCGAGGAGCGTGAACGGGGTCTCACCGGGCTTGCGACCGTCGAGGTGGCGGCTGTAGTTCTCGATGCCCGAGCAGACCCCGGTCTCGGCCAGCATCTCGAGGTCGTGCTCGGTCCGGACGCGCAGCCGCTGGGCCTCGAGCAGCTTGCCCTGGCGTTCGAACTCGGCCAGCCGCTCGCGCAGCTCGACCTCGATCGTGGCGATCGCCCGCTGGATCGTCGAGTCACCGGCCACGTAGTGGGTGGCGGCGAACACGACGACGTCGTCGAGCTCCTCCCCCATCTCGCCGGTGAGGACGTCGAAGGGCACGATCCGCTCCACCGTGTCCCCGAACAGCTCGACCCGCAGCGCCGTCTCCTCGTAGGCCGGGTGGATCTCGATCGTGTCGCCGCGCGCCCGGAAGGTCCCCCGGACGAGGTTCACGTCGTTGCGGTCGTACTGCAAGTCGACGAGCCGGCGCAGCAGCGCCCGCTGGTCGTGCTCCTCGCCGACGCGCAACGCGAGGATGCGGTCGCGGTACTCGTCGGGTGATCCGAGCCCGTAGATGCACGACACCGACGCCACCACGACGACGTCGCGTCGCAGCAGGAGCGACGACGTGGCGGCATGGCGCAGCCGGTCGATCTCGTCGTTGATCGACGAGTCCTTCTCGATGTAGGTGTCGGTGGTCGGCAGGTACGCCTCGGGCTGGTAGTAGTCGTAGTAGGAGACGAAGAACTCCACCCGGTTGTTCGGGAGGAGCTCGCGCAGCTCCGACGAGAGCTGGGCGGCCAGCGACTTGTTCGGCTCGATGATCAGCGTCGGCCGCTGCGCCGCCTCGACCGTCCAGGCGATCGTGGCGGTCTTGCCGCTGCCGGTGATGCCGTGGAGGGTCTGGTAGCGGTCCCCGCGCAAGACGCCGTCGGCCAGGGCGGTGATGGCCGCCGGCTGGTCGCCGGCCGGGCGGAACGGGGAGACGACCTCTATGGCGGGCACGCCGCGATGGTACCGGTCCGAGTTTCGCCGCCGGCCGGGCTCAGGCCGTCGCGATCCCGGCCCGGCGGGCGTCGATCCAGCGCCACAGCCGCTCGACCTCGTCGGTCAGGTGCTGGACCGTCGAGGAGTTGTCCAGCACGAAATCGGCCCCGTCGCAGCGTTCGCGCCGCGAGACCTGGGCGGCGATCCGGGCCTCGGCGTCGGCCGGGTCCATCCCGCGCCGTTCGACGAGCCGCTTTCGTGCCACCTCTTCGGGACAGTCGACGACGATCACCGCATCGAGGTCGAGGGTCTGGCGGTGGACCGGCCGGAGCAGCGGGATGGCCAGCACCAGCACGGTGTCGTCGCCGCGGTCGGCCACCTCCTGGCGCCGCCGGAGCATCTCGGCCCCGATCGCCGGGTGGGTGATCGCGTTGAGGTCGGCCAAGGCGGTGGGGTCGCCGAAGGCGGCGGCGGCCAGCGCAGGCCGGTCGATCGTCCCGTCGGCGGCGACGATCCCGGGCCCGAAGCGGTCGACCAGCGGCCGGTAGGCCGGTCCGCCCGGCGCCACGACCTCGCGGGCGATCACGTCGGCGTCGACCAGCACGGCCCCCCGGTCGACCAGCAGGTCGGCCACCGCCGACTTCCCGGCACCGATGCCGCCGGTCAGCCCGAGGGCCAGCATCAGCGGCGGCGCGGCCGCCGGGCGACGGCGAACAGCACCAGGGTCGTCTCGTCGACATCGTCGGTGACGAACCAGTCGTCGGCGGTGATCCCGGTGGCGCCGCCGGTGTCGCCCCGGGCGATCAGCCGGTAGGCGACCGGCAGGAGCCGGGTGTAGGCGGCGATGTACCACTGCCTCGGCATCTTGTGGCGGAGGTCGAGCACGTCCAGGCGGAGCAGCCGCTCGGCCTTCGTCCGGCGAGCCGCGAAGTCGGCCTTCACGTGGGCGACGGCGTCGACACCGCCGAGCCAGACGTCCTCGAAGTGCTCCTCGAGCAGCCGTCGCAGGTCCTCGCGACCGAAGAGGTGGACGTGGAACGGGTTCTCGAAGTCGGCCGGCTCGTTCGGGGTGAGGACGAACGCCGCGCCGTCGCCGGCGAGCACGCGCGCCATCTCGGCGACATGGTCGGCCGGTTCGTCGAAGTGCTCGATCAGGTGGGACGAGCAGACCCAGCGGCACGACCCGGTCGCCAGCCCGAGCCGCGTCGCTTCCATCCGGGCGACCGCCAGCCCCCGCGTGCCGAACCGGCCGGCGGCGGTCCGGGTGGCCGCCTCGGCGTAGTCGACGCCGATCACCGGGCGGTCGGGCGCCGCCAGCCGGATCGACTCGAAACCCTCGCCGCACCCGACGTCGAGGAGCGTGCCGGGGCCGAGCCGCTCGATCACCGCCCGATAGCCGGCGGCGTGGAGGGCCAGCAGCGAGTCGGGCGTCACGCCCTCCTGCGGGCGCTCACCGGTCAGCCGCTCGGTCGGCGTGGTCGTGCTCCTCGTCCTCGACCGTCGCCGGTCCCCGACTTCGGCGGGCGGTGGCGCTCCTCGTAGGGGCACCCACCGGCGCCACCCGCCACCTCGGCGGGGTGCTTACACTACCGGGCGACGCGGTACGGGAGGGAGGCCGGGGTGCAGGCAGTGCCGTCGGAGCCGGCGGCACTGCCTGGTGGCCGTTCCACGCACCCGGGGACCCGGCGCGACCAGCGCGTGCCGCTCGTGCCGGTCACCCTGCTGCGCCGATGACCGCCACCACCGACCCCGCCGCCCCGACCCCCGGCCCCTCGCCGCGTGGCCGCCGGGGCGCCCGCCCCCTCCGGCCGCGGCCGGCCGCCGGCAACGCCGGTGTGGCCGAACCCGGCGGGGCGAGGACGCGCTCGGGCGCCGACCCCCGGCCGGCCGGCGCACGGGCCTGGCGGTGGCCGGCCGGGCTCGTCGAGCACTGCCTGCTGGCGGGCCTGGCCTTCCTCCCCCTGCTGCTCGTCGAGCGCGGGGTGGTGACGTCGGACACCAAGACCTACCTCTACCTCGACCCGGCGCGGTTCCTGTCGCAGGTGGCGTTCATGTGGAACCCGACCGTCGCCCTCGGGACGGTCACCCACGAGTACATCGGCTACCTCCTGCCGATGGGCCCCTTCTACGCCGCCCTCGCCGCCCTGCACGTGCCGGTCTGGATCGCCCAGCGGCTATGGCTCGGCGGGATCCTGTTCGCCGCCGGCGCCGGCGTCCTCTACCTCTGCCGGGTCCTCCGCCTCGACGGCCCCGGTCGGGTGGTCGCCGCCCTGGCCTACATGCTCTCGCCGTACTTCCTCCAGTACGCCGGCCGGATCTCGGTCATCCTCCTCCCGTGGGCCGGCCTCCCGTGGATGCTCGGGCTGACGGTGCTGGCGCTACGCCGGGGCGGCTGGCGCCACCCGGCGCTCTTCGCCGTCGTCGTCGCCCTCGTCAGCGGGATCAACGCCACCGCCATCCTCTACGTCGGGATCGGGCCGGCGCTGTGGCTCGTCTACGCCGTGGCCGTCGAGCGCGACGGCACGTGGCGCCAGGGGCTTCTGGCCGCGCTCAAGATCGGCCTGCTCAGCCTGGCCTGCTCGCTCTGGTGGATCGCCGGCCTCCAGGTCGAGGCCGCCTACGGCGTCGACGTCCTCAAGTACACCGAGACCGTCCCGTCGACCAGCCAGACGGCGTCGCCGGCCGAGGTCGTCCGCGGCCTCGGCTACTGGTACTTCTACGGCACCGACCGCACCGGCCCGTGGACGGCGGCGGCCGTCCTCTACACCCAGCAGCTGTGGGTCCTCTCCACCTCCTACGCCGTGCCGGTGCTCGCCTTTTTGGCCGCCGCCTTCACCCGCTGGCGGCACCGGGCCTTCTTCGCCCTCCTCGTCGTCGTCGGCCTCGTCCTCTCGGTCGGCGCCCATCCCTACGACCACCCGACGCCCCTCGGCGGGGTCCTCAAGGCGTTCATGACCGACACCACCGCCGGGCTGGCGCTGCGCTCGACCGACCGTGCCACGCCGCTGGTCCTCATCGGGCTGGCCATGCTCCTGGGCGCCGGCGTGTCGGCCCTCTGGCAGCGGTTGGCGAAGGTCGGCCTGGTCACCGGGCTCGTGGTCGCCGGCCTCGTCGTGGCCAACAACCCGGCCGTCTTCAACGGCGACGCCGAGGTCGTCAGCTTCTTCACCCAGCCGGCGCACCTGCCGTCGTACCAGATGGCCGCCATTCACCACCTCAACGCCACCCACCCGGGCACGAGGGTGCTGGCGATCCCCGGGAACGACTTCGCCGCCTACCGGTGGGGCGACACCGTCGACACCCCGCAACCGGCCTACCTCGACCGGCCCTTCGTCACGAGAGAGCAGCAGGTGATGGGGTCGATGGCCACCGCCGACACCCTCTACGCCATGGACGACCCGGTGCAGCAGGGCACGGAGAACTGGAACGGCCTTGCCCCGATGGCCCGGCTGCTCAGCGCCGGTGACGTCCTCGTCGAGTACGACCAGGCCTACGAGCACTACGGCGTGGTCCAGCCGCAGCTGCTCGCCCAGCAGCTGGCGTCGACGCCGGCAGGTCTGAGCGACCCGGTGTCCTTCGGCACGCCGCGGCCGAACGTCCCGGCGTACTCCGAGCTCGACGAGGCCGACCTGTCGGCGCCGGCCAACCCGACCCCGCCGGCACCGCTGGTCGACTACACCGTCAGCGCGCCGCGGCCGATCACCCGGGCCGAGTCGGACACCGGGGCGGTGGTCGTGGCCGGCGACGCCACCGGGCTCCAGGAGATGGCCGACGCCGGGTTGCTCGACACCACCAGCGCGATCTACTACGCCGGCACCCTCGACACCCACCCCGGGCTCCGCCGCCTCCTCGCCCCCGGCGACCAGCTGGTCGTCACCGACACCAATCGCAAGCAGGCCTTCCGCTGGGACACCCTGACCGCCAACTACGGCGCAACCGAGACCCCGTCGCAGAACCCGGCCGCCCACGACCCGAGTGACAGCCCGATCGACCTCTTCCCCGGGGCCCCTCTGGCCTCGAGGACCGTCGCCTCCTACGTCGGCGCCGCCGCCGTCACGGCGTCGAGCTACGGCAACTCGGTGTCGTACACCCCGGAGAACCGCGCCTACAGCGCCATCGACGGCAACCTCGACACCGCCTGGGAGACCGGGGTGTTCATCCCGAACCCGGCCGGCCAATGGTGGCAGGTGACGCTGCCGAGGCAGATCACCGAGGACCACGTCACCCTCGTGCAGACCCAGCAGGGTGACCTCTTCCGGTCGATCACCCGGGTGACGCTCCGCTTCGACGGCCACCACCCGACCACCGTCACCCTCGGACCGGCCTCGAGGACGCCGGCCGGACAGGTGATCGACTTCCCGACCACCAGGTTCCGCACGCTTCGGATCACCATCGACGGGGTCACCCACGAGAACGTCGACCCGGCGGCGGCCAGCGAGGTCGGGTTGGCCGAGGTCGAGATCCCCGGGGTGCACGTCGCCGAGGTCGTGAAGATGCCGACCGACCTCCTCTCGGTCGCCGGCGCCCGCTCCCTGGCCGACCGGCTGACCCTCGTCATGGCCCGCCAGCGAGTGTCGCCGTTCCCGCCCCGCACCGACCCCGAGACGACGATCAGCCGGCAGTTCACCCTGCCGACCGCCCGGACGTTCACCCTGTCGGGGACCGCCAGCGTCTCGGCACTCATCCCCGACGACGAGATCGACCGCCTGCTCGGTCGGCCCGGTGCCGACGGCTCCGGCACGATCGCCTACTCGAAGGGACGCCTACCGGGCTCGCTCACCTCCGGGGCGGCCGCAGCGATCGACGGCAACCCCCAGACCGCCTGGCAACCAGGCCTCGGGGCACCGGCCCAGACCGGCGAGTGGCTCGAGTACAACCTGGCCGCCCCGCTCACCTTCGACCACATGGCCCTCCAGGTCGTCGCCGACGGCCGCCACTCGGTGCCGACGTCGCTGACGATCAGCACCGAGACCGCCACCCACCGGCCCACCGGCTCGTACCACGTCTCGCTGCCGCCCATCGCCGACAGCCGGACGCCGGGGGCGGTGACGTCCGTCCCCCTCAGCTTCCCGGCGCTCACCGGGCAGCGGATCAGGATCACCATCACCGGGGCCCGGCTCGAGTACACCACCAACTTCAACTCGCCGACCCCGATCGCCCTGCCGCTCGGCATCGCCGAGCTCGGCATACCCGGCCTGCAGGTGCCGCCGCTGCCGGCCCAGGTGCCCGGGGCCTGCCAGTCCAACCTCGTCACGATCGACGGCAACCCGGTCGACGTCCGCGTGGTCGGATCGACCGCCACCGCGCTGGCCAACGGCGAGCTCTCGCTCCAACCGTGCGGTCCCGACGCCCACGGGATCCACCTGGCCGCCGGCACCCACGTCCTCCAGAGCGCCCTGGCCACCACCCCGAGCCCGGTGACGTGCCCGGCCACCGCCTCTTGCAACGGGTGGAACGTCGACCAGATCGTGCTCGACTCGGCGCCTGGCGGCGGGCCGGCTCCGGCCCCCTCGCCCGGCCCGGCCGCCACGACGGCCCTGCTTTCGGCCACCCAGCCCGGCCCCACCCCCAAACTGACCGTCACCGCCCAGCACGTCGACAGCCAGCGCCTCGTGGTCGCCGGGGACAGCGGTCCCTTCGAGCTCGTCCTCGGCCAGAGCGTCGACGCCGGCTGGCACGCCGAGGCCTACCCCGGACCCGGCGCCGCCCCTGGTGCCCGCCCCGTCGCGCTCGGCGAGCACACGCTGGTCGACGCCTTCGCCAACGGCTGGCAGGTGACCGCCGGCGACCTTCGGACCCTTGGGGCGACCGGCCGCGGTGCCGGCGACTTCAGCGTCGTCCTGCAGTGGACCCCCCAACGCCTCGTCTGGGCGGCGCTCGGGGTCTCCGGAGCCACGATCCTCGCCTGCCTCGTCATCGGCGTCGCCCCCCTCGGTGCCCTCCGTCGGCGACGACGTGGCCGTCGGGCCTCGCACGCGCCGCGCCACGTCCGCCGCTCCTACCGTCCGGTGGCGTTCTTCAGCCGTCGCCGCGCCCGACGGCGTCACGTCGACGCACCGCCACCCGGTGCCACCGGTGCTGCGTCGACCCTCAGCCGGCGGGCACTGACCGAGGCCGCTGCCGTCGCCGCCAGCGGTGCCGGCCTCGCCGCCGCCCCGGCAACGACATCCGCCGCGCGCGTCGTGGTGACGGCGCCGCCCGCGGCCGGCCCGCCCGCGGCCACCCTCGGGCTCCCGACGTCGAGCACCGGTCACCGGCCGCCGTGGTGGGCAGCCCTGCTGGTCGCGCTGGTCAGCGGGGGCGTCGCGGCGGCGATCTCGGCCCCGCTGATCGGGATCGCCGTCGGCGTGGCGGTGGCGGCCGCCCTGTTCGTCCCGCAGGCCCGCGCCATCACGGCGTTGCTGGCGATCGGCCTCCTGGTGGCGGCTGCCGTCAGCGTCGTCTCGGGCCAGGCCCACCATCCGGTCGCCATGAGCTCGGACTGGCCCGACGCCCATGGAAACGCCGCCCTGCTCGTCTGGATGGCGGCCGCCTTCCTCGGGGCCGACGCCGTCGTCGAGGCCGCCCGCTCGCTGGCCCGTCGCCGCCGGCCGGGACGACCGGGGCGCTGAGCCCCGCCCGCTCAGGAGGAGCGCGCCACCTCGGTCACGACCGCCTGCAACGTGGCGCGGGCGGTGGCGTCCCAGGTGAACCAGCGCGAGCGCTCGAGGGCCGCCCGGCCGAGCCGGGTCCGCAGAGCGTCGTCGCCGAGCAGGCGGACCATCGCCTCGGTCGCCCCCTCAGCGCCGTCGACGAGCAGGCCGGTGCGACCGTCGACCACCGCGTCGCGGTGTCCGGCGATGTCGCTGGCCACCGCCGGCGTCCCGCACGCGCCGGCCTCGGTCAAGGTCATCCCCCATCCCTCACGTTGCGAAGTCGAGGCGACCAGCCACGCCCGCCGGTACCACTCGACAAGCTCGTCGTCGCTCAGCCGCCCCGGCAGGGACAGCCAGTCCTCGGCGTGGTGCTGCGCCCGCAGCGCCTCGAGCGCCGGCCGCTCGTAGCCCTCGCCGACGATCACCGCCCTGAGCGACGGGTGGTGACGGCGCACCCGCACGAGGCTCTCGATCAGCAGATCGAACCGCTTCACCGGCACGAGGCGGCCGACGGCGACCACCAGCGGTTCCTCGGCTCGCCGTCCACCGGGGGCGAAGCGCTGCTCGACGCCCGGAAGTGCCACCGACACGTGCTCGGCCGGGATCCGCAGCATCCCGACGATCTCTTCGCGTGACGACTCCGAGAGGGTGACCACCCGGCTGCCCCGGTAGAGCGGTGGGGCCAACCGCCGCTCGACGGTCTCACCCACCCGGGCGAGCCATCCCGGCAGCACCATCCGCCACATCTCGGCATGGACGTGGTGGAGGAAGACCACGCGTGGCCCCCTGTACCACAGCGGCGAGAAGAACGGCATCCCGTTCCAGATCTCGACCAGCGCCTCCCCAGGCCGGCACCGCAGCCGTCGCGCCTCGAGCGCAGCCGCCGGGAAAACGGCGTAGCGGCCGGCCCGCCGACGGACGTCGTAGCCGCTCCGGCGCACCATCTCGGGGCGGCCGGGAACGGCCGAGGTGCGCACCGCCACCTCGATCCCCGCCGCTGCCCATAGCGAGGCGATCCGGTGCGCGTGGAGCTCGGAGCCGCCGGCCTCGGGATCGTCGAGGTCGCGCCAGGCCACCACCTTCACCCGCCGCAGACCGGCCTCCTCGGCCATCGAGCGCAAGGCCGCCGACGCGTCGACCGATCGCCCCGGATCAGACGGTCGGTCCGCCTCGGCGAGGCCGGCGACGTCCAGCACGGCCGGCTCGGAACCCTGACCGTCGTGCAGGGCCTGGGTCGCCGCCACCTGGTCGAGCGTCGCTGGCCCGAGGGTGGCGAGGTCGTGGGCCATCGGTAACGATCCCAGGCGGCGTTCGCTCCTGCGCTCCTCAACGCTCATCGTCGGCCGCACCCCCGGCTCGGCACGCCCGCGGCACACCGCCGGCGAGGCCGTACCCGGGGACCCCGCTCGCCGAACACGCTCACGGGCGCGCCCGGCCGCAGACCGGTCGCGCCGGGACCCGTCCAGCCCGCACGACGCTCCACCCTTCCACGCGACGCACCCGTGGCGCCGTTCGCCTGGGAGAGCGTACTCCCCCGTCCAACCCTCGCCCGGAACCGGGCGGCGGCCGGACCCGAGCCGGCGTCAGCCCCGGCGAACCCGGCGGCGGTGCACCCCGGCGAACCCGGCGGCGGTGACCACGGCCAGCGCCGCCTGGACCTCGAGGTCGGCCCGGGCGGTGGCATGCGGCGCCCCGTGGGCCAGCGCCACGGCCACGGCGGCGGCCACGGCGCCGGCGAGCAGCACGACGGTGATCCACCGTCGCCCCACCGCCAGCAGGTACATGGTGAGGATGACGGTCACGCTCAGGCACGTCATGGCGACCACCAGGTCGGGGAAGGCCGTCTCGGCGCCGAGGTAGCGCGAGGAGAACACGATCGAGAGCAGGAGGTGCGGCGCACCGAGGGCCAACGCGAGCAGGACGCCGGCCGGCACCCCGAGCAGCAGCAGCGTCACGGTGAGCTGACGGAGGGCGTGGCCACCTTGGCGCCAGCGGATCGCCGCCTCCGGGAGGAGGTAGCCGCCGAGGACGAGGGCGCCGAAGACGATCGCCTTCGACGCCACCGAGACGGCGGCGTACGACCCGCTCACCCGCGGGGCGTCGCGCCCGAGGATGATCACGTCGATGTTCTGCAAGAAGGCCACCAGGGAGAGGGCGACCAGCGCCGCCACGAGGTCGGCGACCAGATCCCGCCGCACCGGGTGCTGCCGGTCGACCCCGGCGTCGTCGGGGGTCGGCAGGGCCCGCAAGAGCGCCCGACCGGTCGCCGGGGCCCAGGCCCGATCGGCCATCCACCGGGCGTGGGCAGCGGTGGCCAGCTCGGCGACGAGCATCCCGAGCGCGGCGCCGGAGACGCCGGCCCCGGCGGCGACCAGCGTCAGCATGGCGGCAGTGCGGATCCCGCCCTCGATCAGCAGGTTGGCCGACAGGGCCCCGTAACGCCGGCCGCCCTGGAGCAGCCCGCGGTCGAGACAGAGCACCACCCACACCGCGCCGGCGCTGAGCACCGCTTCGGCGCCCACCGGGTCATGCTGGTTGAGCAGGTGGGCGATCGACGGGCCGGCCACCAGCACGGCCACCGCCAGGCCGAGGACCCCGACGGTCCCCCGGCGGTGCCAGCGCTGGGCCCACCGCTGGACCACGTGGGTGTCGCCGCTCGCCCCCCAGGCGGTGATCCGGCGCACGACCGCCACGATCACCGCCGAGCCGGGCATCGAGACGATGAGGAACAGCCCGGTCAGTTGGTTGAGCGACCCGTAGCCACGGTTGGTGAGGAGCCGGGCGAGCAGGACGGTGGCGACGACGTTGGCCCCGTTGGCCACCAGCCCGGCCACCGCCAACGGACCGGCTTGCAGCAGGCCGGTGCGGACGGAGTCGGCGGCGACGTCGCGTGCTTCGGCCGACGACTCCTCGGCGCCCCCGGGCAGGACGAGCTCGCCGCCGATCGTCGGGACCACACTGCTCGGGGCGAGCGAGAGGGCGCCGGGCAGACCTTCGACGACGGCGCCGACCGCTTCGACGGCGCCGACCGGCTCCTCCCGGTCGGGGTCGCCGGGGTGGCGAGCCGCGGTCATCCCGTCACCGTAGCCACCCTGCCGGTCCCGCTCGACGCTGCGTGGCGCAGGACGCAGTCGGGCACCGCCTCGAGCGGCAGGCGGTGGCGCTCGGCCGCCGTCGTGCAGGACAGGAGGGTCTGCGGGCCGAGGTGGAGGCTCGGCGTCGACAGCGAGACGGACGACCACACCCACGCGTCGTGCTCCACCACCGGCCGGCGACCGAGGACTGCGGTCATGAGCCCGGCGGTGTACCCCGGGCCGCGACCGCGCAGGACCGCCGGGAGGCCGGGCTGGTCGGGGATGACCACTTCATTGACCCGCCATCCGCGCAGCGCCGCCCTGACCGCCGCCAGCTGGGCCGTGGTGCCGGTCGGCATGCCGGCGAAACCGAAGCCGGCGGCGGTGAGCACGTCGAAGCCGGGCCGCTCGGCCCCGGCCCGGCCCGGCGTGCCCTGCGGGCCACCCCCGCCGGCCTGGGCGAAGCGCATCTGGTCGACCGCCTGCCAGGCCATGGCGGACTGGATGCCCGAGAACGGCGCCGGGTACGCCAGCAGCACCCGTCCGGCCGGTAGTCGGCTCCCGACGGCGCTGAACCACGCCGGGACCCCGATCGGGCGGGTGGCGAACGGCAGCACCGAGCCGGTCGACCAGCCGATCGGCACCAGGGCGACGGCGGCGACCGCCAGGCCGGCCACCGTCCCGGCGGCCGACCAGGCCCGGCCCCGGCCCGGGGCGTGCGCCGACGGGGCCAGCGCCGACCTCGTCCGGTCGAGGACCACCGCAAGCATCGCCGCCAGCGCCAGGTAGGTCACCGCCACGAACCGCTGCTCGATCACGTTGGACAGGAACGACGAGTGGCCCAAGAGGTCCCAGGGCACCCAGTACTGGCGGCGGACCCCGAGGGTCAGCGCAGCGGTCAGGACCCCCAGCATCCCGAAGAACCACAGCCGGCGGTCACGCCACCAGACGAGCGCCCCGGCGACCACAACGGTCAGCAGCCCCCAGCCGAGGTAGGCCGACGACGGGAGGTTCGGGCCGAAGTACCCGCCCATCTCCCAGTAGATCGACGGGCCGGTGCCGGTGGCGGCGTCGACGAAGGACGGCAGGGTGTAGCCACCGATCACCGGGAGGTGCGGCCACAGCTGCCCCGAGAGGTGTGCCGGTCCGGCCAGGGCGAACCACGTCGGGTAGGCCAGCAGGACGCCGGCGGTCGCCGCCGCCGCCGCCAGGCCCGGCGCCGCCCGCCGCGCCCGGCGGGCCAGGTCGGCCCGATCGGTGAAGGCCCGGTAGGCGACGAGCAGCGCCAGGCCGAGCACGGCCGAGATGGCCACGATCACCGTCATCTCGGTCGAGACGAAGAACTCGACGACCACCAGCAGGCCGAGGGCCAGCCCGACCGCCACCGGCGACCGCCGCTGGCGCACCAGCATCTCGTCGAGGCACGCCGCCATGAGCGGCGGCACCGCCAGGGCGGCCGTCATCAGGTGGGCGAACTGCAGGCTCGAGAGGACGAACGGCGAGAAGCCGTACAGGAGGCCGCCGAGGAAGGCGGCCGGCGCCCAGCGGACCCAGCGGCCGAGCACCCAGTAGGCGGCCATCGCCGAGAGGGCCGGCGAGAGGGTGGCGGCGACGTTGAGCGTGGCGACCGGGCCGAAGAGCCAGGTCACCGGGGCGAGCGGGATGCCGATGGCCAGCACGCTCGTGTTCGAGAGCAGGTTGATCCCGCCGGGGTGGAACAGTGCGGTCGAGAAGAACGGGTTGTGGCCGTGGGCGATGGCGTACGCCGGCCACTCGAGGAACCAGAGGAAGAGCGCCGGATCGCCGCAGCCGCAGGTTGCCGTGGTGCTCGGGTGGGTGGTCCAGACGTGCCACCACACCAGCACCCCGAGCCCGAGGTAGGCGGCCGCCCCGAGCCCCAGCGGGACGGCGCCACGCCGTGCGCCGGGCAGCGACCGAGCAGCGGCCGGCCGATCAGGCTCGCGCCGCCGCCGAGCCGCCCGCTCCCGCCGCGCTGCCGCCGGCCCGTCGAGGCCCGTCGGGGCGGTGGTGGGCTCGGTGACCGACACGGAGTCGTCTACCCGGCCGCCGTCCTTCGCGGCAGCAGCGGTGCGTCGCGCCCGGTGCCCGCCGCGGCACCCCCCGGACGGGCCGGGCCGGTCTCGTGGTAGTCCTCCTCGACGTTGACCGCCCAGATGTCGTGGTCGCCGCCCAGGATGTTCTCGACGGTCAGCATCGCCGTGTACATCGAGTGGTCCTGGTTGTTGTACTTGTGCATGCCGTTGCGCCCAACCGGGTGGACGTTGGCGGCGTGGCGGTCGAGATAGCCGCAGATCGTGGCGACGTTCGCCTGGTAGTCGAAGTCGTAGTAGGGGTAGGCCTTGGGGACCCGCACGACGTAACCGGCCTCGACGTCGGCCGCTGCCACCAGCCCGAGCCGGTCGATCTCGGCGGTGGCCAGCGCCACCAGCTCGTCGTCGGGCGCCGACCACAGCTCGTCACCCTCGAACACGAAGTACTCGAGGCCGAGGCAGGTCCGCCCGTCCTTGACCATGTACGGGGACCACGTGCCGAAGTTCTGGATCCGACCCACCTTCACGTCCTGGGCGTGGATGTAGATCCAGTTGTCCGGGAACCCCCGGTCCTTCGGGACGACGAGGGCGACGGTGAGGAAGTCCCGATAGGCGAGGGCCGCTCCGGCCGCCGCCACCGCCGGCGGCGGCGGCGGGTCGAGCGCCTCGACGAGCGCCCGCATCGGCATCGACGAGACGACGTGGGACGCCGGGAGCCGCTCGGCCGACCCGTCGGCGCCGCGGACGGTCACCGCCACCGCCCGGCCCCCGTCGGTGTGGATGCGATCGACCACGCTCGAGAGGCGGACCTCGCCGCCACCCTTCTCGACCAGCTCGCCGCAGCGCTCCCACATCATCCCCGGCCCGTACTTCGGGTACTGGAACTCCTCGATCAGGCTCGTGATCTCCTTCTGGTTGCGCCTCGGGGCGAGAGCGTTCAGCACCGCCTTGCCGAGGTCGAGGTTCTTCACCCGCTGGGCCGCCCAGTCCGCCGGCATCTGGCTCACCGGGACGCCCCACACCTTCTCGGTGTAGGTCTTGAAGAACGTCCGGTACAGGCGCCACCCGAACCGGGCCACCAGCCAGCCCTCGTAGTTGGCCTGATCCTTCGGCGGCGCCATGCGGGCCCGCACGTACGACAGGCCGCAGAGCACCGCCTCGCCCGGGCCGAGGTTCCTGAGGGCGTTCATCGCCCGCAGTGGGTAGTCGTAGTACTTCCCCTGGTAGAAGATCCGGCTCATCCTCGGTCGGAGGAGGAAGTCCTCGTCGGGGAGGATCTCGTGCCAGAGCGCCTCGACCTCGGGGACCTTGGTGAAGAAGCGATGACCGCCGATGTCGAAGCGCCACCCGTCGGCCACCACCGTGCGGCTGATCCCACCGAGCACGGTGTCGGCCTCGAGCACCACCGGATGGCGGCCCGCCTTCACCAGCTGGTAGGCGGCGGTCAGGCCGGCCGGGCCGCCGCCGATCACCACCACCGGGTCGATCACCCCGTCCCCACGTCCTGGCATCGCGTTCTTGGTCCTTCCTGCCCGCCCCGGCGGGCGGGTGCGCCGCCGTCAACCACCGTCGGACGGCGCCGCGCCTGTCGAACGGGCGGCAGAGCAGGTTACCCGGGCAGCGGGACCTGCCGAGGCCGACCCACCAGTTGCGCCGGTCAGGGAACCGACAAGCCCAGGAAGGCGAGCAGGGCGTAACCCAGGAGCCCGGCGGCCGCCAACGTCAGGACCACCCGCTCGACCTGCGGCCGGGAGAGCAGGCCGGCGGCCGCCAGCACCACCGGGAACGCGCTCAGGGCGTAGCGCTCGAACGAGTCGAGGTTGGTCCCGGTGAGCGCCACCACCACCACGCCGGTGGCGAACACCCCGTACTCGGACGGCCAGCGGAGCCAGCAGACGACCAGCAGGACGACCACGAGCACCGCCCACGGCACGTGCAAGGCCGTCCCGACGTGGTGGTGGGCGCCGGCGGCGTCGTGGACCAAGGTGGCGAAGGGGTCGGAGAGTCCGCCATGGTGTCCCGACTGGGTCTGCACCTGCACCGGCAGCCAGGCGTCCCCGAAGGTGACCCACGACCAGCAGAGGAAGGCGCCCACCCCGGCGACCGGCGCAGCCACCGCCACCGCCGCCCGCAGCCGCTCGCCGGTGCCGGCCGCCGGCCAGCGCCGCAGCGCGGCGACGGCGATCGGGAGGACCAGGAGGGCCCCGAGCGGGCGGGTGAGGGCGGCGCCGAAGGCCGCCGCCGCCGCCCACCACCAGCTCGGGGTGCCACCGGCCCGGCGCAGGGCCAGGAAGCAGCCGATGGTGCCGATGGCCAACAACCCCTCGGCGTACCCCATCACGAGGGTGAAGGCCGGCGGCGCCAGTGAGAACAGCCAGGCTGCCCGGACGGCCAGCGCGCGGTCGCCGGTCTCCCGTCGCACCAGTGCGACGAGCATGGCCGTCGCCACCAGCGCCGACGCGTTGGCGATCGCCACCAGGGCGGCGCCGTCGCCGACCCCCGGCAGCACCGCCACTGCGTGGCCCAAGAGCGGGAAGAGCGGGAAGAAGCGGACCGACTGGCGCCCGAGCGGGACGTAGCCGAAGGTGGCGATCGCCTTGTACCACCCGGCGTCCCAGCCGAGGAGGCCCTGGTGGACGTGGGCGGCAGCCGTCCCGTTCGCCGGATGGACCCGGTCCACCACCAGGTGGCCGAGGGCGAGCGCCGCGATCACCACCACCCGGGCGGTCGCCCATTGCGGGAGGACCGCCAGCAGCGCCCGGAGCGCCCGAGCGGTCGGACCGGCCGCCGTGGCGGGTCGGGTGCCGACCGGCTCCCCGTCACCGCTCGGCCGCTCCGCCTCCCCGGCCACGAGCAGCTGGTCGCTCACCGAAGGGTCGCCGTCACGGGGACCCCCGGGCCGGGACCGCTGTCACCGTGGCCGGCGGCCCGACCGATGCCCCGGTCGTCCGCGGGGGCGCGAACTGGGTGAGCCCCATCGGCTCGTAGTACTCGGCCGGGTTGGTGTTCACCCACTGGTGCGCACCCCAGCCGGGCGCCGACAGCAGGTCGCCGGCCAGCTGCTGGCACTTCTCGCCGAAGCCTTGGTAACCGGGGGCCGAGACCAGCCAGACGTCGTGGGCGATGCCGGCCCGGCGCTCGAGCGCACGGGCGAACACCAAGGGGTGCGACGCCTCGGCCACCTGCTTGTAGTCGACCCAGTCGACGTAGGCGGGCGAGGTGCCCCGGGGATAGGTCGTCTCCTGGTAGCCGCCGGCGGCGGTGAGCCGGAACACGGCCGGCCCGAGCTGGTCGGGGCACATGGCGACGATGTCACCGGCATGGGCGTGGGCGGCCAGGACGGCGGCGACCCTCGGTGCCTGCGTCCGCTGCGTGACCACGTTCTGGCCGGCGGCGACCAGACCGGACACCGCCAATACGGCGATCACCACCGCACGGACCCTCGGATCGGCCAACGTCAACGACCCGAGGCCGATCAGGAGCAGGAGGGGGACGAAGACGACGGCGGCGTAGCGCGGCGAGAAGGCGCTGCCCGAGATGATGCCGCCGCCGATCGCCGCCACCAAGGTGGCGGCGATCACGAAGCTCAGGCCGCGGGGCTTGTGCCGCGTCCGGATGTCGAGATCGATATGGCGCCGGTCACGGGCCACCCCGAACAGCCCGAGGCCGGCGAGGACGAAGTAGCCGACCGCCAGCAGCCGGCCTTGGTTCGACCCGGCCGTCGACAGCGTCGCCTGGTTGTCGGTGAAGCCGGTGACGGCGTTGATCACGGCACCGAAGTTCGGCGGCGCCGCCCACGGGGTGCCGGTGTGGCGGGACTGGTAGATGAAGATCGGCGCCCACGGCACGAAGATCACGAAGCCGGCCAGCACCGCGCAGAGGGCGAGCACCGCCCGACGGCGCTCGTCGCCCGGACGCCGCCAGATCAGCCAGAGCAGCCGGAGCCCGAGCGCCCCGAGCAGGTACAGCGCCCAGTACTGCGTGTAGAGCAGGGCCGCGCTGACGAGCGCCAGCGCGACGAGGTTGCCCGGCCGCGGCGCCTCGACGGCGCGCCCGAGGGCCAGCAAGCCGCACGCCGTGAGCAGCATGACGAGCGAGTACATCCGGGCCTCGGTGCCGTAGTAGACGGCGAACGGGGCGCTGGCGAGCAGCACCAGCACCACCCAGGCGACGGTCCGGCCGCCGAACCGCCGGGCTGCCAACCAGGCCAGCGGGAGGGTGGCAACCGAGATCACTCCCGACAGCGACCGGGCGCCGAGGTCCGAGGTGCCGAAGACCTCCATCCAGACGTGCAACAGCACGTAGTACAGCGGGGGTGCGCCGTCGCGCTTCAGGTAGGACGGGAGGTCGTGGAGCGGCAGCTTGGCGATGTCGACCGTGAGCGCCTCGTCGAGCCACATCGCCGAGCGGGTCCAGAACCGGAGCACCAGGCCGGCCACGAGGACGACGACGACCACGGCGACGGCTGCCTGCCGCCAGCGGCCCCCGAGCCCCTCATCGACCTCGGAGGTCCCCTGCGGCCCACCGGTCGCCACCGGCCGCCCGCCGTCGGTGCCGTCGGTGCCGTCGGTGCGGTTCCGGTCCGTGCGGTCACCGGCGCCGTCGCCGGCGCCGTCGTTGGCACCCGGCGGGCGCGTCAGCGAAGGGACGACGGTGGGCTCCACGTCGGCGAATGGTAGCCAGGACCTCGAGGCACCACGCCGTCATTCGACGACCGACCGACGCTCCGGTCGCAGGATGGTTTGCGGGTGGCACCCGGGTGCCGCCGGACAGGCCCCCCGCATACTTGGCGCCAGGTCCGACGGCGCGGCGTCGCCGGGCGAACCCGCAGTTACCCGTCGGTCACGGGCGACGTAGGATCTCGCCCCACAGGGGAGGGACGTCGTGCCGCCGCGGACAAAAGGGAGGGCCGGCTCGTGGCGAGATACCTGCTCAACCGGCTCGTCGCGCTGGTCGTCATCGTGTTGTTGGTGTCGGTCGGCTCGTTCTTCGTCGTCCACCTGTTGCCCGGCAACCCGGCGGTCACCATCCTCGGCCCCAACGCCACCCCTCACAACGAGGCGGTGCTCAACGCCCAGCTCGGGCTGAACAAACCCCTCTACCAGCAGTACTTCATCTGGATCGGCCACGTCTTCGAGGGCAGCCTCGGCCAGTCGTTCGTGACCCACCAGTCGGTGACCAACATCATCGCCAACGCCTTCCCGATCGACATCGAGTTGATCGTGATCTCCCAGCTGATCGCCTTCGCCGTCGCCGTGCCGCTGGCCCTGTTGGCGGCACGGCGACCGAACAAGCGGCTCGACCGCTACTCGACCACCGCCACCTTCGCCGGCCTCGCGCTGCCCCCGTTCATCGTGGCGCCGGTGCTGGTCGTGATCTTCGCCACCCACCTCCACGTTTTCCCCGGCCCGGGGTCCTACGTCCCGTTGTCACAGGGGTTCTGGACCAACCTCCACGCCATGATCCTGCCGTCGATCGTCCTGGCCGTCGGCTCGATCGTCATCTACTTCCGACTGCTCCGCAACGACCTGATCGCCACCTTGCAGGAGGAGTTCATCACGATGGCCCGCTCCAAGGGCCTCTCGGACCGCCGGATCCTGTTCCGCCACGCCCTCCGCCCGTCCTCGGTGTCGCTGCTGGCGTCGGCCGGCATCAACATCGGCAGCCTCATCGCCGGGACCTTCGTCGTCGAGTACCTGCTCCAGCTGCCGGGCCTCGGCTACGAGCTGGTGACCGCTATCGGGCAGACCGACTACGTCGTCGTCCAGAGCCTGGTCCTCGTGATCGCCGTCGCCGTCGTCGTCATCAACTTCATCGTCGACTTCCTCTTCACCGTCGTCGACCCGAGGATCGCCCGTGGCTGAGCCTGCCGTCCCGGTCGTCGCCCCCCACGGCGACAGCTCGCTCTCGACCGTCGGCGCCGAGGCGGTCGCCGGCGCCGCCGCCGCCGCCCTGACCGAGGTCACCGCCGCGCGCAAGAAGCTCGGCTGGTTCTTCTGGGTCTGCCTCGGCTGGATCGCCGTCGTCGTGCTGCTGGCCATCCTGGCCAACGTCCTCCCCCTCCCGAACCCCAACTTCCAGGACTACAACGCCATCAACGCCGGTCCGAGCGGCGCCCACCTCCTCGGGACCGACGACCTCGGCCGCGACATCCTCAGCCGTGTCATCTACGGCGCCAGGGTGTCGATCATCGTCGGCTTCGGATCGATCGCCATCGGCCTCCTGCTCGGCGGGGTGCCCGGCATGGTGGCCGGGTACCGACGCGGCATCGTCGACACCGTCGTCAACGCCGCCTCCTACGTGCTGCTCGCCTTCCCGGCCCTCGTGGCCGTGATCGCCATCGTCACCTTCTGGGGCCACGCCCTCTGGAAGATCACGTTGATCATCGGGATCGCCAGCGCACCGCTGCTGTTCCGCCTGATCCGGGCGGCCACCCTCTCCTATGCCACCCGCGACTTCGTGATGGCCGCCCGGGCGCTCGGCGCCAGGGACCGGCGGATCCTGGCGCGCGAGATCCTCCCGAACATCCTCCCTGCCGTCGTGTCGTTCAGCCTCATCGGCGTGGCCACCGTGATCGTCCTCGAGGGCACGCTCGCCTTCCTCGGGCTCTCGGTGCCCGGCCCGACGGCGTCATGGGGGAACATGCTGAACGAGAGCCGCAGCTACATCACCGGCACCCAGATCAACTTGTCGCTCGTCCTCTCCCCGGCGGTCGCCATGTTCTCGTTCCTCCTCGCCCTCAACCTCGTGGGTGACCGCCTGCGCCAGCACTTCGACGTCACCGAGGGCCGACTGTGAACCGGTTGGCGCCGTGGGCCCGTGGCGGGCACGCGCCCCACGAGTACCCTCCGTCTCGCGACCAGCAACCGCTGCTGGTGGTCGACGACCTCCACACCGCCTTTTTGACCTCCCGCGGCCGGCTGTCGGCGGTCGACGGTGTCTCGTTCACCCTCGAACCCGGCCAGACACTCGGAGTGGTCGGCGAGTCGGGCTCGGGCAAGACCGTCCTCGCGAGGACCATCATGGGACTGCTGCCCCGCGACGGCGTCGAGCAGTCCGGCTCGGTCGTCTTCGAGGGACACGAGATCGTCGGAGCGTCACCCAAGGCGCTGCGCCCGTTGTGGGGCGCTCGGATGTCGATGGTGTTCCAGGACCCGATGACCTCGCTCAATCCGGTGATGCGGATCGGCCGCCAGATCACCGAGCCGCTGCGTCTCCACCTCGGCCTCGACCGAGCCGAGGCCAAGGCGACCGCCATCTCGCTGCTGAACCAGGTCGGCATCCCCTCGCCCGAGGAGCGGGTCGCCGCCTACCCGGGCCAGCTCTCCGGTGGGATGCGCCAACGCGTGATGATCGCCATCGCCCTCGCCTGCGCCCCGCGATTGCTGCTCGCCGACGAGCCCACCACCGGCCTCGACGTCACCGTGCAGGCCCAGATCCTCGACCTTTTGGCCACGCTGCAGGACGAGCGGAACATGGCGATGATTCTCGTCACCCACGACCTCGGCGTCGTGGCCACCCGCACCGACGAGATCATCGTGATGTACGCCGGGCACGTCGTCGAGCGCGCCCCGACGCCGGCCCTCTTCGAGTCGATGGCGATGCCGTACACCGAGGCATTGCTGGCCTCGACCCCGAGGCTCGCTCACCCGAGCCACACCCGGCTGACCGCCATCGAGGGCCGGCCGCCCGACCTCGTCTCACCGCCGCCGGGCTGCCCGTTCGCCCCCCGTTGCCGCTACGCCCGCGACCTCTGCCAGCGGGCCCGGCCACCGCTCGTGGCCGCCGAGGACCCGTCGCACCTCTACGCCTGCTGGTTCCCGCTCGGCGGCCGCCAGGGTCCGCCGCCGCCCTCCGGGCTCGACGCCGCCGACCTCTCGCTCAACGGCTCGTCGCCCGACAACGACCCGTCGCCGGTCGGCCGGAGCCGGTCGTGAGCACCGCCGAGTCGCTCCCCGTCCCGACCCTCGAGGCCCCGGCCGCCGGCGAATGGCCCGGCGCCCTGCTCTCGGTGCGCGACCTGCGGGTCGACTTCCGCCGCGGCCACCAGGTCGTCCAGGCAGTCGCCGGGGTCTCCTTCGACGTCCATCACGGTGAGACGCTCGGGCTCGTCGGCGAGTCTGGCTGCGGGAAGTCGACGACCGGACGGGCGATCGTCCAGGTCGAGCGGCCCACGGCCGGCTCGGTGGTGCTCGACGGCGTCGATCTGACCTCACTCGGGCGCGACGCGCTCCGAGAGGCCCGGGTCGGCGTCCAGATGATCTTCCAGGACCCGATCTCCTCGCTCAACCCACGCCGTCGGGTCCGCGACATCGTCGCCGAGCCGATCGACATCTGGCGACGGGCCAGCGGCGAAGAGCGGGCGCGGCTGGTGTCGGCGATGCTCGACGCCGTCGGGCTCGACCCGGCGGTCGCCGGCGGCCGGCGGCCACGGGAGTTCTCCGGCGGCCAGTGCCAGCGCATCAGCATCGCCCGGGCGCTCGTGATGGAGCCGCGACTGCTCGTCTGCGACGAGGTCGTCTCGGCCCTCGACGTCTCCGTCCAGGCGCAGATCCTCAACCTCCTCGAGGACCTGAAGGCCCGTTACGGGCTCAGCCTGCTGTTCATCGCCCACGACCTCGCAGTGGTGAAGAACGTCAGCGACCGCGTGGCGGTGATGTACCTCGGCGTCCTCTGCGAGGTGGCGCCGTCCGACACCCTCTACTCCGCACCGGCGCACCACTACACCAAGGCTCTGATGGCCTCCGCGGTGGAGCCCGACCCGTCCGCCCGTCACCGCCCGGCGGCCTCGCTCCAGGGCGAGCCGCCGAGCCCCATCAACCCGCCCTCGGGCTGCCGGTTCCGCACCCGCTGCCCCCGCGCCGAGGCCCGCTGCGCCGCCGAGGTGCCGGTCATGCGCGAGATCGCCCCCCGCCACACCGTCGCCTGCCACTTCCCGCTCGTCGGGCCCACCGCACCCGAGCCGTCGATCCCCGATCCCCTGGCCCCGACACCGGGGCCAGGGGCCTGAGCGGTCCCTACTCGGCGGCGCCCCCACTCTCGGCCCCGCTCGGGGTGACCTCGGCCCCGCTCGGGGTGACCTCGCCCCCGCCGGCGTCATCCGCCGCCGCCGGCGCGGCGTCGCCGCCGGCGTCCGGGGACGAGCTGGCGGGCGCCGTCGCCGCCTCGCCGGCATACTCCTCCGCCCAGGCCGCCTGGGCCTCGGTCTCGGGGGTGAACTCGGCGTCGGAGTAGTCGAAGCCGCCGATGTAGTTGCCCTCTGCGTCGTAGGCGTGCTCGCCGAACGCCTCGCGGTACTCCTCGGACACCTCGCCGCCCTCGGCCGCCTGCTTGATCGAGAGGCTGATCCGGCGACGCTGGAGGTCGATGTCGATGATCTTCACCCAGAGCTCCTCGCCGGGGTTGACCACCTGCTCGGGCAGGTCGACGTGGTGGGCGGCCATCTCCGAGATGTGGACGAGGCCCTCGATCCCGTCGCCGACCTGGACGAAGGCGCCGAACGGCACGAGCTTGGTGATCCGGCCGTAGACGAGCTCGCCGACCTGGTGGCTGTCGGCGAACTCCTGCCACGGATCGGTCTGGGTGGCCTTGAGCGACAGGCTGATCCGCTCCTTCTCGAGGTCGACATCGAGCACCTCGACCTCGATCTCGTCGCCGACCTGCACCACCGACGACGGGTGGTCGACGTGCTTCCAGCTGAGCTCGGAGACGTGGACGAGGCCGTCCATGCCGCCGAGGTCGACGAAGGCCCCGAAGTTCACCACCGACGACACCGTCCCGCGGCGTCGCTCGCCGGGCTTGAGGTTGGCGAGGAAGTCGCCGCGCTGCTCCTTCTGCGCCTCCTCGAGCCACGCCCGGCGGGACAAGACGACGTTGTTCCGGTTCCGGTCGAGCTCGATGATCTTGGCCTCGATCACCCGCCCGACGTACGGCTGGAGCTCGCGCACCCGTCGGAGCTCGACCAGCGACGCCGGGAGGAAGCCACGGAGGCCGATGTCGACGATCAGGCCGCCCTTCACCACCTCGATGACCGGGCCCTTCACCACCTCGTCGGCTTCCTTCAACTTCTCGATCGTCGACCACGCCCGCTCGTACTGGGCACGCTTCTTCGAGAGAACGAGCCGGCCCTCCTTGTCCTCCTTCTGGAGGACGAGCGCCTCGACATGGTCGCCGAGCGAGACGATCTCGTCGGGATGCACGTCGTTGCGGATCGACAGCTCGCGGGCGGGGATCACGCCCTCCGACTTGAAGCCGATGTCGAGCAGGACCTCGTCCCGGTCGATCTTGACCACCGTGCCCTCGACCAGGTCGCCGTCGTCGAACTCGACGATCGTCCCGGCCATCACGTCCTCGAGCGACGCCCCCTGGAGGTCGTCCTCGGTGATCGGCCGCGGGACGTAGTTGCCCTCCTCGTCGAAGGTGCCCATCTGCTCGTCGGAGAGGAGGGCGGTGGTGGAACCGTCGGACATCGCGGACTGCTCGCTTTCTGCCATTGCCGCCCCCGAGGGAGCGGGGGCACGATCGCGCCGGGATCAGCTCGTCGACAGGACCTGGCTGCCGGCGCCAGCCAGGGCAAACAGGTTACCACCAGGCCTCGCCGGCCTGGCCGGCGGCGTCAGCGGCCTCCCGGCCGGCGCCGCCGGTCGAGCGGCTCGCGCCGTCGCAGGGTCAGCCGCCCTTGGCCTCCGCCCACGACTCGCCCCAGGACATCGACACCTCGAGCGGCACCGACAGGTCGGCCGCTCCGGTCAACGCCTGGCGGGTCAGCTCGGCCGCCCGGTCGTCCTCGCCGGCCGTCACCTCGACGATCACCTCGTCGTGCACCTGCAGCACCAGCCGGCTCACCAGGCCTTCCCGCTCGAGCGCGCCGTCGAGGCGGACGAGGGCGGTCTTGAAGAGGTCGGCCGCCAGTCCCTGGATCCCGGCGTTCATCGCCTGGCGCTCGGCCGCCATCCGGACCTGGCGGTTGCGCGACGCCAGGTCGGGAAGGGGGCGCTTGCGCCCGAGGGCCGTCCTCGTGAAGCCGCGGAGCCGTGCCTCGGCCACGGTGGCGTCCATGTACGCTCGCACCTCCGGGAAGGCGGCGAAATAGCGGTCCATGATCTCGCGGGCCTCCTCCACCCCGGTCGACAGACGCCGGGCAAGCCCGAAGGCCTCCATCCCGTAGGCCAGGCCGTAGGAGACCATCTTCGCCCGCTCCCGCTGGGTGCGGGTGACATCCTCGACCGGCACGCCGTAGACGCCGGCCGCCACCGCCCGGTGGATGTCGGTGCCCGACCTGAAGGCGTCGACCAGGCCGGGGTCCCCCGACAGGTGGGCGATCACCCGCAGCTCGATCTGGTCGTAGTCGGCCACCAAGAAGCGCGCGCCGTCGGCCGGGACGAAGGCCCGGCGGAAACGTCGCCCGGCGTCGGTGCGCACCGGGATGTTGTGCAGGTTCGGGCGCTCCGAGGAGAGGCGCCCGGTGCGGGCCACCGTCTGGCGGAACGAGGCATGGATCCGGCCGTCGTCGGCCACCTCGGCGAGCAACGCCTCGCCGTAGGTCGAGCGGAGCTTCTCGAGCTCGCGATAACGCAGGAGGGCGTCGACGATGGCGTGGTCGTCGCGCAACGACTCGAGGGTGGCCGCGTCGGTCGAGTAGCCGGTCTTCGTCTTGCGGCCCGGGGTGAGGCCGAGCTCTTCGTAGAGCACCGCCCGGAGCTGCGGGGTGGAGTTCACGTTGAACTCGTGGCCGGCGAGGCGGTGCACCTCACCCATCAGGGCCTGGGTGTCGGCCACCAGCTCGTCGGCGATGCGACGCAGCTCGCCGGTGTCGACGCGGATGCCGGCCACCTCCATCCGGGCCAGCACTCGGACGAGCGGCGCCTCGACCTCGTCGTGCAGGGAGGCCAGGCCCTCCTCCTCGAGCCGGGCCCGCAACGGTCCCGCCAGCTGGAGCACGATGCCGGCCTCGCCGGCCGCCCGCGCCGCCGGGTCGTCGTCGCCGTCGTCGCCGGGCCCGGCTTCGCCGAGGGTCAGCTGCCGGCTCGCCTCGCCGCCGGCCGCCGTGGCGCCCCGGTCACGCTCGGCTCCCCTGGCCCCCCCCTCCGCCGGCGCCCCGGTGATCGCCTCCAGGGCGTAGTCGCCACTCGAGGGGTCGAGCAGGTAGGCGGCGACCGCCGTGTCCATCACCACCCGCCGGACGTCGACGCCGAGCGGGAGCAACGTCCGCAGGACCTCCTTCACCTGGTGGCCGAGCACCGGCGTGTCGGCCACGAGCGTCGAGAGGGCGGCCACGACCGCCGGGTCGTCGAGCAACCGGGCGGCCACCCAGACGGCGCCGGGCCCCGGCGGACCGGTGGCCAGCAACAGGCCCCGCAGCGGTGACCGACCCGGCTGGCCGGTCCAGCAGCCGGCGAGCGCCAGCGGGGCCCCCAGGGCGCCGAGGGCGCGGGTGGCCGCCGTCACCTCGTCGGCCGAGGCGGGCCGGCTGACCGCGAGGTCGAGCGGCACCACCTCGATCGGACCGCCCGGCCCGGCCGAAGGACCCTCGGCCGAGGCGTACCCGCCAGCCACGGCGTCGGCCAACGACGAGTCGGCGTCGCGGCCGCCGTCGACGGCGATCGACGTCGCCTGCTCGCTCGCCGCGTCGAGCGGCTCCGATCCCGGTGCCGGCGGGCCGAAGCTCCCGTCCTCGAGCAGCGCCACCAGCCGCCGCCAGATCGTGCGGAGCTCGAGCTCGGCGAAGGCCGCCCTCGCCCTGGCGGCGTCCCACCCGCCGAGCTGGAGCTGGTCCACCGTCACCTCGAGCGGCACGTCGCGGACGAGCTGCATCACCGCGAGGTTGGCCCGCACCCTCGCCTCGTGCTCTGCGAGGTTCGCCCTCAGCTTGGGACTGAGCTCGGCCAGATGGGAGAAGACGCCGTCGAGGTCGCCGTAGGTGGTGAGCAGCTTGGCCGCCGTCTTCTCGCCGACGCCCGGCACGCCGGGGAGGTTGTCCGACGGGTCGCCGCGAAGGGCGGCCAGCATCGGGTAGCGCCCCGGCGAAACCCCGGTCCGTTCGACGATCCCGGCCTCGTCGTAGAGGGTGTAGTCGCTGACCCCGCGCCGGTTGTACAGGACGCGGAGGTGCGGGTCCTCGACCAGCTGGAAGCAGTCGCGGTCGCCGGTCACGACGACGGCGTCGCAGTCCCGGTCCCGCGCCTCGGTGGCCAAGGTGGCGAGCACGTCGTCGGCCTCGTAGCCCGGGGCCCCGATCACCGGGATGCCGAGGCAGTCGAGCAGGCGGCGGATCATCGTGAACTGCGGGAGCAGATCGTCGGGCGTCTCGGCCCGCCCTGCCTTGTACTCCTCGACCAGCTCGTCGCGGAACGTCGGCCCCGGGAGGTCGAACGCCACCGCCAGGGCCGACGGCCGGTGCTCGCGCACGATCATGACGAGCATCGACGCGAACCCGTGGACGGCGTTGGTCACCACCCCCCCGGAGGTCGCCAGGTCCGCAGGCAGGGCGAAGTAGGCACGGAAGGCCAGCGACATCCCGTCGAGCAGGAAGAGCGGCCCGCCCCCTGCCGGGGCCCGGCGATCGATCATCTGCTCAGCCGGCGCACCGCGTCAGGGTCGGAGCTCGCCGTCGAGCACTTGCCGGGCGACGTCGCGCATCCGGCCGCGGGTTGCCATGGCGGTCCGCTGGATGAACCTGAACGCTTCTGGCTCCTCCATGTCGTGGCGGTCCATCAGGACCCCCTTGGCCTGCTCGACCAGGCGGCGGGTCTCGATCTTGTCCTCCGCCCGCCGCGCCGCGTCGTCCGGGGCGTCGCCGTCGGAGGACTCGACCTCGGCGTCGATGGCCCACTCCTGGCGGCAACGGGTCAGCACCGCCTCGATCGCCGGGAGCAGCTCCTCGCGCCGGAACGGCTTCACGAGGTAGGCGGCGACGCCGGCGTCGCGGGCGTCCTCGATCAGGTCGCGCTGGCTGAACGCCGTGAGCACGAGCACCGCCACCCGGTGCCGGCTCGTGATCTCCCTGGCGGCGCGCACCCCGTCCATCCCCGGCATCTTGATGTCGAGGATCGCCAGGTCGGGCCGGTGCTGCTCGACCAGCTCCACCGCCTGGTCGCCGCGGCCGGTCTCGCCGACGACGTCGTAGCCGGCCGACAGCAGGATCTCCTTGAGGTCGAGCCGGATGATCGCCTCGTCCTCGGCGATCACCACCCGAGCCGGTGCCTCCTCCGCCGGCGCGCTCAACGATCGGTCCCGACGTGGCCCAGCAGCTCGTCCTGTCGGCGGTTGAGCTCGTCGACCTGGCGGGCCAACGACTCCCGGGCCCGCGACATGGCGTCGACGTGGCGCCGCACCTCGCCGTACTCGTGGGCGGCCAGCGGCGTCTCGGACACGAGCGACCGGAGCCGGGCATCCTCGGCCTCGTCGGCGACGACCGCCAGCTGCTCGTCGAGCACCGCCAGCTCGGCCCGGGCGCGGTTCAGCCGGTCGTGGACGTCGCGGATCCGCCGCTCGAGCAAGAAGCGCTGCATGGACCGTCGAGTCTACGCCCGGTCCGGTCGCCGAGACGCCCCGGCGACGCCGCCCGCTCACCCCTGCGCCGGGATCCACACCGTCGCCAGCCCGAACCGTGCGAGCACCGCCGGGTCGGGCCACCCGCCGACCCCGGGGGCGGTCGGCAGGTGGAGCCGGCCCGCCCGAACCACCGGGTACGGGCACGGGTCGACCTCGAGGTACCCGGCCGGCGCACCGAGATCGCCGGCCATCGTGAAGCCCGGGAGGGTGGCCACGGCGGCGTTGGCCACCCTCGCCAGCCCGGTCTCGAAGAACCCGCCGACGAACGCCGGCACGCCGGAGGCCTGGCACAGCGCCTGCGCCTGGCGTGCCGCCGCCACGCCACCGAGCCGGGCCGGCTTGAGGCAGGCGACCTCGCAGGCGCCGTAGCGGATGGCGTCGACCAGGCTGCGGTGCGAGCCGAGTGACTCGTCGAGGCAGACCGGCGTCTCGAGCACCGCCGCCAGCTCGGCGTGCGACGGCAGGTCGGGCGCCGGCAGGGGTTGCTCGAGGCAGCTCAATCCGAGTGGGTCGAGGCCGGCCAGGCGGCGGGCGTCCTCGAGTCCCGACGCCCCCCACCGGTAGGCGCCGTTGGCGTCGGCCTGGAGGGCGAGCTCGGGGTGGGCGCGACGCACGGCGGACAGTGGCGCCACGTCGAAGCCGGGCTCGATCTTCACCCGCACGCGCCGGTACCCGGCCTCGAAGAGCCCGTCGACCGCCGCCACGACGTCGCCCACCCGGTGTCCGGGTGGGATGCCGACGACCGCGCCGACCGGTACCCCCGCCCCGTCGACGACGCCGCCGAGATGCTCGGCCAGCGACCGGCCGGCCGCCCGGAGCTCGAGGTCGAGCAGCGCCATCTCGATCGCCGCCGCCGCCAGCCGGCCGGCCGGGTCGGCGTTGAAGAGGCTCCGCACCTGCGGTGACGGCGGCAGTCGGCCGCCGCGGGCCGCGGCGGCGGCGGCGACACGCCCGACCACTTTGCCGGTCAGGTCCTGCCAGAGCCGCTCGAGCGGCGGGTCGACCGCCGTCCCGTCGGCGAGCGCCGCGCACTCCCCCCAGCCGGCGCCGCCGTCGGCGCGCACCTCGACGTAGATCACCGGGCGCTCGAGGTGCGTCCCGGCGGCCGTGCCGACCGGATGCCGCATCGGCAGCCGGACCCGGTGGACGGCGACGCCCTCGAGCCTCACCGCCGCGCCGCGCCAGGCGGTGCGTGCCCGGCCCCGCAGATCCCAGGACCCCCCACCGGGTCGCCGTCGCCCCCGGCGGTAGGCTCCCCCGACCGGCCCGGATGGCGGAATGGCAGACGCGGAGGCCTCAAAAGCCTCTGTCCGAGAGGGCGTGCGGGTTCGAGTCCCGCTCCGGGCACGCTCACCGCCGTGGGACGACGTCGAAGCGACGGGCCTCGAGGACCGGCATGCCGGCCCGGACGTCGGCCACCGTCGTGGGGTCGAGCCCGACCACCACCAGCCCGGCCGGCGGCCCGTCGGCGTCGCCGTCGGCCTCGGCGAGGACCACGCCGGCAGGGTCGACGACGGCGCTGCGCCCGGTGTAGTCGGGTCCCGGCTGGGCGGCGGCCAGCACGTAGAGGGCGCTCTCGATCGCTCGCGCCCGGAGGAGATCGCCCCACTGCGCCGCCTTGCGCGGCCCGGCCACCCAGGCCGCCGGCACCAAGAGGGCGGTCGCCCCGCTCACCGCCAGGGCCCGCGCCAGCTCCGGGAACCGCAGGTCGTAGCACGTGAGCAGCCCGAAGGTCAGCCCGCCCAGCGCCAGCAGGGCCAGCGCGTCGGGCCCGAGCTCGCCGGGGAGCACCCGGGCCGACTCGCGCCAGCCGAGGGCGTCGTAGAGGTGGAGCTTGCGGTACACGGCCTGCAGACCGCCCGGTCCGACGGCCACCAGCGTGTTGTGCACCCGCCCGCCGGCCGCCACCGACGCCGCCGGCCGCTCGAACATGCCGGCGACCACCGTGGCACCGGTCTTCGACGCCAGATCGGCCAGCGCGGTCACGAACGGACCGTCGAGCGGCTCGGCCAGCGGGCCGAGGGGCGTCGTCGGCGACCCGAAGCCGCACATCGCCGCCTCCGGCAGCACGACCAGCTCGGCTCCCGCCCCGGCGGCCGCCCGCACCGCCTCGGAGGCGCGAAGCCGGTTCCGCTCCAGGTCGAGGCCGGAGGCCAGCTGCACCAGCGCGACGTCCACCGACCGACCCTACCTGCGGGCCTCGAACGACCCGGCGCCAGGCGACGGGGCGGTGACCGGCCGGTAACGAGAAGATCGACCGTCGCCCGTGCCACACTGGCCCGACGCGACCCGACCCCCCGGGCCGCCCCGGGCCGCCGCCCGGCACCCCTGGAGTCGAGTCGTCGTGCTGGTCTTCACCTTCCCCGGACAGGGCTCGCAACGCTCGGGCATGGGCCGGCCCTGGGTCGACCACCCGTCGTGGGAGGTCGTCACCGAGGCGTCGGCCGCCGGGCGGGACCTCGAGGCGTTGCTCCTCGACGCCCCGATGGAGGAGCTGACCGAGACGGCCAACGCCCAGCTGGCCACGTTCGTCCAGAGCCTGGTCGTCCTCGACGCCGTCGAACGCCTCGGGCTCTCGCCGGCCGCCTGTGCCGGCCACAGCCTGGGCGAGTACACCGCCCTGGTCGCCAGCGGGGCGGTGTCGTTCGAGGACGGCATCGCGCTGGTGTCGGCCCGGGGCGACGCGATGGCCCGTGCCGGCGAGGACGCGCCGGGCACGATGGCCGCGCTCTTGGGCATCGACGACGACGACGCCGAGGCGGCGTGCCAGCGGGCCGAGGGCGACGTCTGGGTGGCGAACTACAACGCGCCCGGCCAGGTCGTCGTGGCCGGCACCGCCGACGCCGTCGCCAAGGCCTCCTCGATCGCCAAGGAGCTCGGCGCTCGGCGGGTGTTGCCGATCCCGGTCTCGGGCGCCTTCCACACCCCGCTGATGGCCGCCGCCCGGCCGCCACTGCGCAAGGCACTCGGCGACGCCACCTTCCTGGCGCCGGAGGTGCCGGTGGTGGCCAACGTCGACGCCCGGGTGCACAGCGACCCCGCCGAGTGGCCGGGGCTGCTCTCGGCCCAGCTCTGCAGCCCGGTGCGCTGGCGCCAGACCCTCGAGGCGCTGGCCGGCCTGGGCGCCACCACAGTCGTCGAGCTCGGAGCAGGCGGGGTGCTGAGCGGGCTCGCCCGCCGGGTCGTCCCGGAGCTGCACGCCCTGGCCGTCGCCACCCCCGACGACCTCGACACGCTGATCGACAGCCTCGGGCCTGACGGCGCCCGGCCCGACGCCCACGCCCACCAGGGCGAGCACCTCTACATGTCCGAGCGGGTGGTCGTGAGCCCGAGCGCCGGGATCTTCCTGCCGGAGCAGACGCTCGCCGCCCCCGGCACCGGCCTCTTGCCGGGGACCGGCGGCGGCCAGGAGCCGTCGGGGGTGGCGGTCGGCGACCTCGTCGGACGGGTCGGCGTCGCCGACGTGCGGACCCCGTTCGCCGGACAGGTCGTGCGCTGGCTGGCGGCGGCCGGCGAGCGGGTCCAAGAGGGCCAGCCCCTGCTGTGGCTCCGCGTCCCCGGCGACGCCGGATGAGCCCGACCCCGGCAGTGTCCCCGGCGACGACCGACGGCCGGGTCGTCCTCGTCACCGGGGGGGCGCGCGGGATCGGGGCGGCCACCGCCGCCTGGTTCGCCGCCCGCGGGGACCGCGTGGCGGTGACCCACCGCGGTGACCCGCCGGCGGTCCCGGCCGGCGGCGACGAGCGGCGCTACCTGACGCTGCGCTGCGACGTGACCAAGCCGCCGGACGTCGAGGCCGCTTTCAGCGCCCTCGAGGAGCACTGGGGGCCGGCCGAGGTCGTCGTCGCCAACGCCGGCATCACCCGTGACGCGCTGCTCGTCCGGATGGGCGAGGACGCCTGGCAGGAGGTCATCGACACCAACCTCACCGGCGCCTACCGGGTGGCGCGCCGGGCGGTGACCAAGATGATCCGTCTCCGCCGTGGCCGGCTGGTCTTCGTCTCCTCGGTCGGTGCCTTCCTCGGCGTGCCCGGACAGGCCAACTACGCGGCCACCAAGGCCGGGATGGTCGGGATCGCCAGGGCGCTCGCCCGGGAGGTCGCCAGCCGGGGCATCACGGTGAACGTCGTCGCCCCCGGGATCGTGAACACCGACATGACCACCGCCCTCGGCGAGGCGCGGCTCGCCGAGCTGACAGCGTCCGTGCCGCTCGGGCGGGCGGCCAGCCCCGAGGAGGTGGCCGCCTGCATCGGGTTCTTGTGCTCCGAGGAGGCCGGGTACGTCACCGGGGCCGTCCTCGCGGTCGACGGGGGCCTCGGCATGGGCCTCTGAGCCCCCGGTGCCGGGGCGATAGCCTCGACCGGAGCCAACCGGTGACGATGGTGGGCATCTCGAGACCAGGAGGAGCGACGACGTGGACAGCGACGCGGCATTCGAGAAGTTCAAAGAGTGCGCGGTGGAAGTGCTGCAGGTCCCGGCGGAGAAGGTGACGAAGGGAGCGAGCTTCGCCGAGGACCTCGACGCCGACAGCCTCGATCTCGTCGAGCTCGTCATGGCCCTCGAGGAGGCGTTCGACGTCACCGTCGAGGAGACCGAGCTCGAGGACATCACGACCGTCGGGCAGGCCTTCGACCTGATCTCGAGCAAGCTCTGATGCTGCTCGGCGTCGGCCCCGACGGGCCGGTCCGCGGGCGCCGGGTGGCGGTGACCGGACTCGGCGCCGTCACGTGCTGCGGGATCGGCGTCGACGCGCTCTGGGAGGGCCTCGCCCGCCCGAGCATCGACGGCGAGCGCCGGGTGCCCGACTTCGACCCGTCGCGCTTCTTCGACGCCAAGGAGGCACGCCGGATCGACCGTTTCGCCCAGTTCAGCGTGGCGGCGGCCGACGAGGCGCTGGCCGACGCCGGCGAGCTCGACGCCGACCCGGCGCGGGCCGGCGTCGTCTTCGCCACCGGCGTCGGGGGCTTCCACACGCTGGCGGAGCAGGTCGGCGTCTACAACGAGCGAGGTGCCCGGCGGGTGTCGCCGTTCCTCGTGCCGATGATGATGGCCAACGCCGGTGCCGCCAACATCTCGATGCGCGCCGGCTGGCGCGGACCGTCGGAGACGATCGCCACCGCCTGCGCCGCCGGCACCCATGCCCTGTCGGCAGCCGCCCGTCTGGTGGCCACCGGCCGCCTCGACGTGGCGATCGGCGGCGGCGCCGAGGCATCGCTCCACCCGGTGGCGATCGCCGCCTTCGCCAACATGACCGCCCTGTCGACCAGCGGCGTGTCCCGGCCCTTCGACCTCCGCCGTGACGGCTTCGTCATGAGCGAGGGCGCCGCCGCACTGGTGCTCGAGGACCTCGACCGGGCCCGGGCGCGCGGGGCCCACGTCTACGCCGAGGTGGCCGGCGCCGCCTCGACGGCCGACGCCCACCACATCACCGCCCCGGCACCCGACGGCGCCGGGGCCGTCGCCTGCATGGAGCTGGCGCTGGCCGACGCCGGCCTGGTCGCCGCCGACGTCGGTCACGTCAACGCCCACGGGACGTCGACCCCGCTCAACGACCTCGCCGAGTCACGGGCCATCAACAAGGTGTTCGGCGGCCCCGGCCCGGCGGTGACGTCGACCAAGGGCGTGATCGGCCACGGTCTCGGTGCCGCCGGTGCCATCGAGGCCGTCGCCTCGGTGCTGAGCATCGAGCACCGCCTGATCCCCCACACCTACGGCTACGAGCAGCCGGACCCCGAGATCCAGCTCGACGTCGTCGCCGGCGAGCCTCGCCCGTGGGAGCCCGGACCGGTGCTGTCGAACTCGTTCGGCTTCGGCGGCCACAACGGCTGCCTCGTGCTGGTGCCACCGGCCGCCTGAGGGCCGTGACCACCTACCTACCGGCCGAGGACCGGTACCGATCGACGACCTAGCGCCGCTGCAGCAGGTCCGGGATCGACCTGTGGCGCCAGGCGGCCAGCGCGTGAGCTACCCGGCGTCGAGCGCCGCCCGGAACCGTCCGACGAGCTCGGCCGCCGCCTCGGGACCGCCACCCTCCAGCAGGCGGCGCACCAGCGCCGAGCCGACCACCACCCCGTCGGCCACCGAGCACAGCTCGACCGCCTGCTCGGGGGTCGAGACCCCGACGCCGACGCAGACCGGCAGGTCGGTGTGCCGACGGATCCGGGCGACGACCGCCGCCGCATCGCCCGACAGCGTCGCCCTCTCCCCGGTGACCCCCATCCGCGCCACGGCGTAGACGAAGCCGCGGCATCGCCGGCAGATGGCCGCCACCCTCGCCGGCGGGCTGGACGGTGCCACCAGCAGGATGGTGGCCACCCCGGCGGCGTCGGCCTCCTCGGCCCACGGGTCGAGCTCCTCGAGCGGGAGGTCCGGGATGATGGCACCGCCGATCCCGGCGGCCGCCAGCGAGTGGGCCATCCGGCGGTGGCCGGCCCGGAACACGATGTTGTAGTAGGTCATCACGGCGACCGGCACCCCGACGCCGGCGGCGGCCACCCCGTCGAGCACCGCCTGCGGCGTCGCCCCGGCGGCGAGCGCCCGGACCGACGCCTCCTGGATCACCGGCCCGTCGATCATCGGGTCGGAGAACGGGATCCCCAGCTCGACGGCGTCCGCCCCGGCCGCCACCACCGCCGAGAGCGCCGGCACCCACTCGTCGTCGAGCCCCCCCATGAGGTAGGGCACGAGGAGCTTGTTCCCCTCGGACCGGCGGTGGCGCAGGGCGCGCTCGAAGGCCGTCGGGCCGTCGGCACCGGTCACTTCGGCTGCCCGGACCGGAGGATCTCGCGGACCTGGGCGACGTCCTTGTCCCCACGCCCCGACAGCGTCACGAGCACCGTCGACCCCGGGGCGATGGCGCGCCCGGCCTCGGCGACCACCCAGGCGAGGGCGTGGGCCGACTCGAGGGCCGGGATGATCCCCTCGGTCTCGGCCAGCAGGCGGAAGGCGTCGAGCACCTCCCGGTCGCCGGCCCGTTCGTAGACCGCTCGGCCGACCGCCGCCAGGTGGGCGTGCTCGGGCCCGATGCCCGGGTAGTCGAGCCCGGCAGAGATCGAGTGGGCCTCGAGGATCTGGCCGACCTCGTCTTGGAGGAGCTGCGAGCGCATCCCGTGGAGCACGCCGGGCACCCCGCTGGTGATCGCCGCCCCACCGGCCGCCTCCACCCCGACCAGGCGGGCCGGCGTGTCGACGAAGCCGGCGAACGTCCCGGCGGCGTTCGAGCCGCCGCCGACGCAAGCCACCACGACATCGGGGTCGCCGCCGAGGAGCGCTCGGCACTGCCGCCGGGCCTCCTCGCCGACCACCCGCTGGAACTGGCGGACCATGTAGGGGAAGGGGTGCGGCCCCATCACCGAGCCGAGGCAGTAGTGGGTGTGGTCCACCGTCGCCACCCAGTCGCGCATCGCCTCGTTGACGGCGTCCTTGAGCGTCCGGCTGCCGGCCCGAACCGGGCGCACCTCGGCGCCGAGCAGCTCCATCCGGAAGACGTTCAGCGCCTGGCGCTCGGTGTCGACCTCTCCCATGTAGACGACGCACTCGAGCCCGAGCAGTGCGGCGGCGGTGGCGGTGGCCACCCCGTGCTGGCCGGCACCGGTCTCGGCGATCAACCGCCGCTTGCCCATCCGCTCGGTGAGCAGCGCCTGGCCGATCACGTTGTTGAGCTTGTGCGAGCCGGTGTGGGCCAGGTCCTCGCGCTTGAGGAGCAACCGCACGCCGAGGCGTGCCGAGAGCCGGTGGCACTCGGTCACCGGCGTCGGTCGGCCGCCGTAGGTCGAGAGGATCCCGTCCATGCGGCGGTGGAACGCCGGATCAGCCCACGCGTCGGCGAACGCCTCGGTGAGCGCCAGGCAGGCCGGGACCAGCGACTCCGGCACGAAGCGGCCACCGAACTCGCCGAAGCGACCGTCGGGCCCGGGGTCGCCCATGATCGACCCGTCAGCGGCCGCCCCGGCGCTCACCCCTCCATCCAGTCGTACGGGGTGTCGACCCCGGCTCGCCCCGGGTCGTGCCCGTCGGCGCCGCCGGTGTCGCCGGTGGCGCCTTGCTCGTCGGCCCGCCGGGCGTTGGCGACGAACGCCCGGACGAGGTGCGGGTCCTTGAGGCCCGGCGCCTGCTCGACCCCGCTCGCCACGTCGACGCCGAACGGTCGGAGACGGATCACCGCCTGGGCCACGTTCTCCGGTCGAAGGCCGCCGGAGACGATGAGGCGCCGGGGGTCGACCACCCCTTCGGCCACCCGCCAGTCGAAGACCTCGCCCGAGCCCGGGCTCGGACCGTCGATCAGCAGGTAGTCGGCGCCGTAGTCCTCGAAACGGGCGATCGCCCGTTCGCCGGCGACGAACCCCTTGATCACCCGGGGGACCCGCTCGGCCACCCACCTCGTCTGCTCGGCCGTCTCGTGCCCGTGCAGCTGCACCGCTCCGAGGCCGATCGTGTTGGCGATCTCGACCACCCTCGGGGCGGCCTCGTCACGGAAGACCCCGACCGCCAGGACGTCGTGCGGCAGCCGCTTGACGATGTCGGCCACCACCGTCGGGGTCACCTGCCGCGGCGACGGGGCGAACACGAACCCGACGGCGTCGGCCCCGAGCCCGATCGCCAGCAGCGCGTCCGCCTCGGAGGTGACGCCGCAGATCTTCACCACCAGGCGCTCCCTCCTCAACGACGCGTCGCTCCTGCGTCGGGCACCCGGGCGGCGACGGCGTGACCGCCCAGGGCGGCCACCGCCGCCGCCCGGTCGGCGGCCGTCACGACCGACTCGCCGACCAGCACCGCCTGGTAGCCGGCCTCGGCCAGGCGGGCGGCGTCGACCGGGCCCCCGATCCCCGACTCCGCCACCGCCACCACGTCGTGAGGGATGCGGGCCGCCAGAGAGATCGCCCGGTCGCGGTCGACGGCGAAGGTCGTGAGGTCGCGCTGGTTCACCCCGACCAGCCGTGCGCCGACACCGAGGGCGAGCTCGAGCTCCGCCTCGTCGTGGACCTCGACCAGTGCGTCGAGGTGCAGCTCGTCGGCCGTCGCCAGCAGGTCCCCCAACTCGTCCGGTCCGAGGGCGGCCACGATCAAGAGCACGGCGTCGGCCCCCATCAGGCGAGCGTCGCAGACGTCGGCGGCTCCCACCGTGAAGTCCTTGCGCAGCACCGGCAGCGGGACCGCCGCCCTGGCCGCCGACAGGTCGGTCGCCGATCCGCCGAAGTACGCCGCGTCGGTCAGCACCGACAGGCAGCGCGCCCCGCCCGCCAGGTACTCGGCGGCCACCGCCGCTGCGTCCAGGTCCGGCGCCAGGTCGCCCTTCGACGGCGACCGGCGCTTCACCTCGGCGATGACCGCCAGGCCTGGGCCCGCCGAGAGGGCGGCGGCGAACCCCCGGGTCGACGGGCATCGGCGGGCCTGCTCGAGCAATGCTCCGAGCGGGCGCCCGTCCCGTTCGGCCGCGGCGCGATGGGCGGCCACGATCTCGTCGAGGTACGGGGCCACGGTGCAGAGCGTAGCGGTGGCCCGGTCGGCTCCTCGGACCCCGGAAGTCGCCGCCCATCCTCAGCGCCAGCCGCTCGCCTCCTCCTCGGGCTCCGGTTCGGGGTGCTCCTCGGCGGCGGCGTGCCTCTCGGCCGTCGGGCGCCCCTCGGCGGCCGGGTGGGTTGGTTGATCCTCGGCGTCGGCGCGCCGGCGGTCGAGGCTGGCCGCCGGGTCGTGGAGCTCGGCGGCGGCCGGCCGGCGATGCGTGACCACCAGGATCATCAGGCTGCCGACGCCGGCGACGGCCAGGCTGGTGATCACCCGGTAGACGAGCGTGGCCACCACCGCGGCCCCCGGAGCGGTGCCGGTGAGGGCGAAGGCGCCGATCATCCCGCCCTCGACGAAGCCGATCCCGCCGGGGACCGGGGCCAGGCTGCCGGCCACCTGCGCGGTGCCATAGGCGAACAGCACCGCCCGCCATGGCACCGGCAGCCCCATGAGGGCGAAGGCGCTGATCAAGGTGACGACGTCGAGCCCCCAGTTCCCGAGGCTGAGGGCGAACACCTTGGCGCCCCCCGGCACAGTCGCCCGGAAGCCGACCACCTCGGACAGCTTCGACACCAGGCGCTGCGCCAACGGCACCCCCGGCACCTCGCAATGGCCTTGCAGCCACCGGTCGACGGCCGGCAGGTGATGCACGACGGCCACCGAGGAGACGGTGAAGGCCCCGATGGCCGCGAGGCAGCCGAGCGTCGCGGCGATGCCGATCAGACCGGCGATGCCGGCGCCGACCGCCAGGAGCGTCAGCACCGAGATCGCGGCGGCGAACCCGCCGGCCAGCACCGCCCAGAGGGCGAGCGGCATCGGGATCCCGTGCCGGCGGTACTGTCCGACCAGCCAGCCGCTGGCCGGTGCGGTCCCGCCGGGCACCAGGTTGGTCAGCCCCGTCGCCGCCACCGCCAGGTTGAAGATCGTCCCGTGGCCGAGCTTCGCCCCGCCGGCCAGGAGCAACCGGCGCTGCACCTGCGAGTAGCACAGGAACGACGCCCCCTCGGCGCCGAGGGCCGCCGCCAGCCACGGAAGGCGGCCCACCGTCAGGTGGTGGAACGCGGTGACGAAGTCCCCCCGGGCCCGGACGACGACGAACACGAGCGCGCCAACCAGCCCGAGCGCCAGGAGGACCTTGGGTGGCGGCAGCCAGCGGGGCCACCGACGGTGGCGCCGCCGGTCGGCGGAGGGCCCGGACGCGCCCCCCGGTGCTCGCTGGCTGGCCATTCGAACTCCTCGACCCAGGCGCCCCTGCCCCGAGGCTACCGGCGCGTCGGCCGACCACCGACCAGGCGAAGCGGCGGCTGCTGGCGGTCGGGGTGCTCGTCGCCGACGTCTTCGGCGACGATCCCGGCGGTCTCCGTGCGGTCGCCGTCACCTCCGACGGCACGACCGTCCCCTTCCACGTCAGCGCAGCGGGAGCGACCGGACCTCACCGACGTGAACCCGCCCGTCGCCGGGAGCGACCAGCCCCACCGGGGCCGGCACCTCCACCGACCGGTGCAGGTAGGCCAGGGCGACGACGCCGGGGCTCTCGGGTGACCAAGCGACCGAGGTGCACCGGCCGACCTCCTTGCCGTCCACCTGCAGCACCGCCCCCGCCAGGGCCGCGGCGGCGGCCCCGGGGTCGGCGGCCTCGGTCGGACCGGCCGCCACGACGCCGACGAGGCGCCGAGCGACCCGGTTGCCGCGGGCGTCGAGGCGGGCCACCAGCTCCTGTCCCGTGTAGCACCCCTTGGTGAAGCTCACGGTGCGCTCGAGAAGCCCGGGCACCTCGGCCGGGATGGTTCGCTCGTCGAGCTCGGCCCCGGTCCGCGGCACCCCGGCCTCGATCCGGCACGCCTCCCAGGCGTCGTCGCCGCACCAGCGGTAGCCGGGCGGCGGGTCCGCCGGCGCCTCGCCGCGGAACAGGAGGTCGACGCCGGTGAAGCCGTGCCAGGCGAACGGGAGGCGCAGGGGGTCGCCTTCGACGTCGACCGCCGGGTCGACCCGGAGGCCGCGCATCGCCACCACCTGCCAGTCGATCGGCTCGACCGAGAGCTTGGCCCGCAACCTGAACCTCGTCAGGCGGGCAGCCAGCGCCGGGCCGGCACCGGCGTCGGTGTCCAGCACGAACGCCTCGTCGCCGATCCGGACGACCCGGACGAGCGCCGTGACCTTCCCCTCCGGGGTCAGCACCAGGGAGTCGGCCGGCGACCCGACCGCCAGCGCCACCAGGTCCTGGCTGCACTGTCCCTGCAGGTACTCGGCGGCGTCCGGGCCGCCGACGCGAAGCAGGTCGCGCCGCCGTCGGCGTGCCCCGCGACCCTGACGCAGGGCCCGGTACTCCTCGGTCAGTCGGTCGCTCACCGGTCGCGGGTGCCGGTGGCGCCGGCACCCACCCCGGCGGCGGCCGGCCGCCGGCGGGCGGCGGTCATCGCCCGGGCCACCGACACCGCCGAGAGGAGGGCCGCCGCCTTGTGCGAGCACTCGGCGTCCTCTGACGCCGGGTCACTGTCGGCGACGATGCCGGCGCCGGCCTGGACGGTGGCCCGCCCGCCCGGCCCGACGACCATCGTGCGGATGGCGATGGCGGTGTCGAGGTTGCCCGAGAAGTCGAGGTAGCCGACGACCCCGCCGTAGATGCCGCGCTTGGTCGGCTCGAGCTCGTCGATGATCTCCATCGCCCGGACCTTCGGCGCACCCGAGAGCGTCCCGGCCGGGAGGGTGGCGCGCAGCACGTCGATCGGGCCCTTGCCCTCGGCGAGGCGCCCCGACACCTGCGAGGTCAGGTGCATGATGTGGCTGTAGCGCTCGACCGTCATGAGCTCGTCGACGTGCTCGGTCCCGAACTCGACGACCCGGCCGACGTCGTTGCGGGCCAGGTCGACCAGCATCACGTGCTCGGCCAGCTCCTTGGGGTCCTCCACCAGCTCGGCCGCCAGCAGCGCGTCGTGCTCGTCGGTGCCGCCGCGCGGGCGCGACCCGGCAATCGGACGAGAGGTGACCACCCCGTCACGCAACCGGACCATCGGCTCGGGGGACGACCCGACGACGGTCACGTCGTCGAAGCGGAGGAAGTAGAGGTAGGGGCTCGGGTTGAGCAACCGCAGCGCCCGGTAGACGTCGAAGGGGTCGGCGTCGAGGTCGAGGTCGAAGCGCTGCGACAGCACGACCTGGAAGATGTCGCCCTCGGTGATGTAGTCCTTGGCCGCCACCACCGCCGCTTCGTACTCGGCGCTCGACATCGTGCGCCGACACGTCGCCGGCGAGGCGAGCCCGTCGGGGGCGGCGACCGCTTCGGTGCCGGTCGCCCGGCAGCAGTCGGCCGCCAGGGCGGCCAACCGCTCGCCGGCGGCGCGGTAGGCGGCGGCGGCGGCGGCGGCGTCCCAGCCCGCCTCGACCGTCACGTTGTCCACCAGCACGACCCGCTGGCGCCAATGGTCGAACACCGCCAGCTGGCCGATGACCGCCAGCACCGCGTCGGGGAAGCCGAGGTCGTCGTGCGGGACGTCGGGCAGCGCCTCGACCTCCCGTACGACGTCGTAGCCGAGGTAGCCGACCACGCCGGCGTAGAGCGGCGGCAGGTCGCCCAGCACCGGCGCCCGGTGGGTCTCGAGCAGCGCCTCGAGGGCGGCCAGGATGCCCCGTCCGCCGCCGCCGGGGACCGGGAGCGAGCCGGTGACCGTCACCCGTCCCTTTGCGGCCACCATCGTCGCCAGTGGCGCCCGGCCGACGAACGAGTAGCGGCCCCAGCGCTCGCCGCCTTCGACCGACTCGAGGAGGAAGCCCGCCCCGTCGCCGACCACGTTGAGGAAGGCCGCCACCGGCGTCAACGTGTCGGCGACGACCTCGGTCCACACCGGCACGACGGCGTGCTCGGCCGCCATCGCGCAGAAGCGGTCGAGCCCCGGGCGGAGCGAGAGACCCGGCTCGGCCATCGAGCTCACCCGCCGGGGCGAGCTACGCCGGGCCCTTCCCCGAGCGTCCGGTAGAAGCAGCTCCAGTGCTTGGTGTGGCAGGCGCCGTCGCCGTGCTGGTCGACCAGCACGAGCAGGGCGTCGCCGTCGCAGTCGACCCGGACCTGGCGCACGTACTGGCGGTCCCCCGAGGTCTCGCCCTTGCACCAGAGCTCCTGGCGGCTGCGGCTCCAGAACCAGGTCCGGCCGGTGGCGAGCGTCCGGTTGAGCGACTCCTCGTTCATGTAGGCCACCGTGAGGACCTCGCCGCCGACGGCATCCTGCACCACCGCCGTCACCAGGCCGCCCTCACCGAACCGCACGGCGCCCAGCAGGTCCTCGTCGACCGTCAGCGGGACGCCGGGCAGCGCGTCGGTGGCGGTCGCCTCCGAGCTCACAAGTACAGCCCCGTGCCCCCGCCGTCGCGTTCGGCGGCCACGGCGTGGATGTCCCGCTCCCGCAAGATGACGTACTCCTCGCCGTGGATCTCGACTTCGAAGCGGTCGTCGGGATTGAACAGCACCTTGTCGCCGGCCTTGACCGCCCGGACGTGCGGCCCGACGGCCACGGTGTCCCCCCAGGCGAGCCGCCGCGAGACCTGGGCGGTGGCCGGGATCAGGATCCCGGCCCTCGACCGCCGCTCGCCGTCGGTCTGGGGCACCTGCACGAGGACGCGGTCGAACAGGACGTTGATCGGCTGCTTGGCGTCCTCGGCCCCTGACGGCTCTTTGGCGGGCACCCTCGCACGGTACCGCATGGTCGTCGGCGTCCCGACGCTCGGCGCCGGGTCGACCCTGCGAACAGCCGACGGCGGTCTCAGTCGCCGCCGGCCACCGGTCGCACGGCGACCCCGTGCGACGCCAGGTAGGCCTTGGCCTCGCCGATGCTGTGCTCGCCCAGGTGGAAGATCGACGCCGCCAGGACGGCGTCGGCACCACCGACGACCGCCCCCTCCACGAGGTGCTCGAGCCGGCCCACCCCGCCCGAGGCGACCACCGGGACGTCGACCGACTCGACCACCGCCCTGGTGAGCTCGAGGTCGAACCCGTCGCGGGTCCCGTCACGGTCCATCGACGTGAGCAGGATCTCGCCGGCGCCGAGGGCCGCCCCTCTGGTCGCCCAGGCGACGGCGTCGAGCCCGGTGGGGCGGCGGCCGCCGTGGGTGTGGACCTCCCAGTGGCCGTCGGGCGACCACCGGGCGTCGACCGCCAGCACGACGCACTGGGCACCGAGCTCGCCGGCGAGCTCGGCGAGCAGCTCGGGGCGCTCGAGCGCCGCCGTGTTCACCGCGACCTTGTCGGCGCCCGCCCGCAGCAGCCGGCGGGCGTCCTCGGCCCGGCGCACGCCCCCGCCGACGGTGAAGGGGATGAAGACCTGCTCGGCCGTCCGCGCCACGACGTCGACCATCGTGTCGCGGGCCTCGGCCGAGGCGGTGATGTCGAGGAAGGTCAGCTCGTCGGCGCCGTCGGCGTCGTAGCGGGCCGCCAGGGCCACCGGGTCGCCGGCGTCGAACAGGTCGACGAACCGCACGCCCTTCACCACCCGGCCGCCGGCCACGTCGAGGCAGGGGATCACCCGGACGGTTCGCACGCCACCAGTGCCTCGTCGATCGCCAGCCGCCCGTCCACCAAAGCCCTGCCCACCACGACCCCCTCGAGCTGCCGACCGGAGCGGCCTCCGGTCAGCGAGGCGAGGTTCCGCAGGTCGTCCACCCCGGCCACCCCGCCGGAGGCGACCACCGGGAGGTCGGTCCGGTCGAGCAGCGACGCCAGCCCGTCGACGTCGGGGCCGCCGAGCGTCCCGTCGCGGTCGATGGCCGTCGCCACCACCGCCGCCACCCCGGACCCGGCGAGCGAGTCGAGCACCGCCTCGAGCGGCCGGCCGCCCCGCTCGATCCAGCCGCGCCCGGCCAGCTCGACCGTCCCGCCTGGCAGCCGCCGGTAATCGAGGCCGACCGCCACCTTTCCCGGGTTCGCCTCGGCGCAGCGACCGACCACGGCCGGGTCCTCGAGCACCGCGGTGCCGAGGACCACCCGGGCGGCGCCGGCCGCCAGCAGCTCGTCGGCGTCCTCGCGCCGCCGGACCCCCCCGCCGGTCTGGACGCGCACCCCGGCGTCGGCGGCCAACCCGATGATCGCCCGCACCACCGGCCGGTTGGCCGGCTCACCGGACCGGGCGGCGTCGAGATCCACTACGTGCAGCCAGCGGGCACCGTCGGCCACGAAGCGGGCGGCGAGCGAGAGCGGGTCGCCGTAGCCGGCCATCCGGCCGAAGTCGCCCTGCTCCAGGCGGACCGCCCCCCCGGCCACCAGGTCGATGGCCGCCAGGAGCTCCATCACGACGGGCGCCTCGGGTGGGTCGCCGGCCTCCGGAGCGACCTCACGGCGACGCGGGGGGGCCGAGGGCGCAACGGGCGACGAAGTTGGCCAGGATCGCCAGCCCGGCTCGCCCGGACTTCTCCGGATGGAACTGGGTGCCCCAGACCGCGCCCCGCTCGGCCGCCGCGCACACCGGGCCGCCGTAGTCGCACACCGCCACCGTGTCCGCCCCGATCGGAGGGGCGAACGAATGGACGAAGTACACCCACGGCGCCTCGTCCAGCCCGGCGAGCAGGCCCGACGGCTCGGCGACCCGCTCGAGGCGGTTCCACTGCATCTGCGGGTGCTTCACCCCGTCGGCCAACCGCCCGACGGTGCCGGCAAGCACACCGAGGCCGTCGACGCCCGGGCTCTCGTCCGAGCCCTCGAAGAGCAGCTGGAACCCGACGCAGATTCCCAGGAACGGGCGCCCGTCGGCCAACGCCCGACGGGCGACCTCGGCCAACCCGCTCCGTTCGAGCGCCCGGGCGCACGGTCCGAAGGCACCGACCCCCGGCAGGACCACCGCCGCCGCGGTGTCCGCCCGCTCCGGGTCGGACTCGAGGCGGACCGGTGCCCCGACAGCCTCCAGCGCCTTCTCCGCCGAGCGGAGGTTGCCGATCCCGTAGTCGAGGACGGCGATCGACGGACCGCCCGCCACCTCGTCACCTCCACCGGTCCGACCGGCCGGCGTCGTCGTCACAGCGTCCCCTTGGTCGAGGGGACGCCACCACCCTCCCACCGGACGGCGTCTCGCAACGCCCGGGCCACGGCCTTGAAGCTCGACTCGAGAACGTGGTGGGTGTTGCGCCCCTCGCGCCGACGCACGTGCAGGGTGAGCAGACCGGCGGTGGCGAAGGCCCGCCAGAACTCCTCGGCCAGCTGCGGGTGGAACGGCGGGGTGCCCAACGGGGCGACGTCGTCGCCGAACGGCACCTCGTAGGCCAGGTAGGGCCGCCCCGACAGGTCGACGGCCACTTCGCTCAGTGCCTCGTCGAGCGGCACGAGCACCGATCCGAAGCGGCGGATCCCGACCTTGTCGCCCAGCGCGTCGCGCAGGCACTGGCCGACCACGATGCCCACGTCCTCGACCGTGTGGTGGGCGTCGACCTCCAGATCGCCGTTCGCCCGGACGACCAGGTCGAAGCCGGCATGACGACCGAGCTGCTCGACCATGTGGTCGAAGAACGGCAGACCGGTGGAGACCTCGACCGCCCCGGTCCCGTCGACACACAGCTCGACGGTCACCTCGGTCTCCTTGGTCCGCCGCCGCCGCGTCGCCCGCCGGCCCTCGGGCGGAGCCGCCGCCGGGCCCTCCGGGCTCATCGCAGCACCTCGGCCAGTGCGTCGAGGAACCGGTCGTTCTCCGACGGCGTGCCAACCGTCACCCGGAGGCACCCCTCGAGGCCCGGCCAGCTCGCACAGTCGCGGATCAGCACCGACCGGTCGACGAGGGCCTTCCAGACCTCGTCGCCGGGCTTGTCGTCCGGCCGGAAGAGCACGAAGTTGGCGTCCGATGGCCAGGCGGTGACCGGGAGGGTGGCCAGGGCGGCCGACAGCCGGCCGCGCTCCTCGGCGATCAGCGCCACCCGGTGGGCCATCTCCTCGCGGAAGCGCAGCGCCAGGAGGCCGGCCGCCTGGGTCACGGCCGACAGGTGGTACGGCAAGGTGGCCGCCTCGCACCCGGCGACCACCTCCGGATCGGCCACCAGGTAGCCCAGTCGTGCCGCCGCCATGGCCCAGGTCTTGGAGAACGTGCGGACCACCACCAGGCGCTCGGCACCGGGCCGCTGCCGCTGGTCGAAGGCCGAGGTCCTGGCGAACTGGCCGTAGGCCTCGTCGACCACCAACAGCCCGGTCGGCATCCCCAGCAGTTGGGCCACCAGCGCCGGCGGGTCGGCCGCACCGGTCGGGTTGTTCGGCGAGCAGAGGAAGGTGATCTCCGGGCGCTCCCCCTCGAGCAGTCCCTCCGCCACCGCCCGGTCGACGGCGAACCGCTCGTCGCGGTTTGCCGACACCACCGACGTGGCGGTCAACCGGCAGATGTGCCCGTGGAGGGCGTAGGTGGGCTCGAAGAGGGCGGCCCGCCGGCCGGCGCCGCCGAAGGCGAGCAGCAACGACTGCAGCGCCTCGTTCGAACCGTTGGCGCAGAACACCTCGTCGGCGCCGACCCCGTGGAGGTCGGCGACCGCCTCGCGCAGCCGCCGGGCGTGGCGGTCGGGGTAGCGGTTGAACTCGATCCGCGACAGCTCGGCGGCCAGCTCCTCCTGCCAGGTCGCCGGCGGCGGGTACGGCGACTCGTTCGTGTTGAGCCGGACGGCCGCTGGGACCTGCGGCGAGTGATAGCCGTGCATCGCCGCCAGGTTCGGGCGCAGCGGGAGCCGTGCCGTCACGACCGCATCCGGATCGACTCGGCGTGGGCGTCGAGCCCCTCGGTCGTCGCCAGCGTCACCACCGCCGGCCCGAGCGTGCGCAGCGCCTGGCGGGTGGCCGAGACGGCGTGGAGGTGGCGGCGGAAGTCGTCGGCCCGCAGCGCCGAGGCGAAGCGGGCCGTCCGGTTGGTCGGCAGCACGTGGTTCGGTCCCGCCAGGTAGTCGCCGAGGCTCGCCGGCGACCAGACACCGCAGAAGATCGCCCCGGCCGACTGGACGAGCGGCAGCAGGTCCTCGGCGTCGTCAACCAGCAGCTCGAGGTGCTCGGGCGCCACGACGTTCGCCACCGCCACCGCCGCCGGCGCGTCGTCGACCAGGCAGCAGTACCCGCCGCTCGACAGCGTCGCCTCGAGGTCGGCACGCCGCGGCGAGGCGGCCACCAGCCGGTCCAGCTCGCCCTCGATCTCGTCGGCCGCCGCCGCCGACCAGGTGACCAGCCAGGCGAGGCCGTCGGGGCCATGCTCGGCCTGCACCGCCAGGTCGATCGCCGCCAGCCCCGGCGGTGTCGCCGGACCGGCCACGACGACCACCTCGGAGGGACCGGCGAAGGACGAGGCGACACCGACCGTCCCCGACACCTGGCGCTTCGCCTCGGCGACGTAGCGGTTGCCAGGCCCGACGACCACGTCGACCGCCCGGACCGACTCGGTCCCATACGCCATCGCCGCCACCGCCTGTGCGCCGCCGATCCGGTAGACCTCGGCCACGCCGGCGATCGCCGCCGCCGCCAGCGTGGCGTCATCGACCCGACCGTCCGGCGCCGGCGGCACACACAGCACCACCTCGGCCACGCCGGCCACCTTGGCCGGGGCGGCGCACATCAGCACCGTCGACGGGTACCGGGCCCGACCCCCCGGCGCGTAGCAGCCGGCGCGGGCCACCGGCCGCACGAGATGGCGCACCGTCACCCCGTCGGTCACGACGTCGTCGGGGGGCGTCCCCTCGCGGGCGTGGTAGTCGACGATGCGGTCGTGGGCCAGTTCGAGGGCCGACCGCAGGGCGCCGGGAACCCGTCGGCGGGCCGCCTCCACCTCGTGGGACGGGACCCGGAGCTCGTCGAGCACCACCCCGTCGAGCTCGGCCGTGAGCGCCCGCAACGCCGCGTCGCCTTCGGCGCGCACCCGGTCGAGGATGTCGGCCACGACCGACCGGACGTCGGCACCGGGTTCGTCGGGCCGCGGGAGCACCCCGTCGAACGGGCCGGGCTGGCCGCGCAGGTCGATCCGGGTGAGCGCCACAGGACCTCCGATGCTACAGGCGTGCCATCTGCGGCTTTCCCGGGCGTGCCGCCCCACGCCGCGCCTGCGCCATGATCTCGCCATGACGTCTCGAGCCGAGCTGTCGTCGCTCGCTGCGTCGCTCGACGAGCTGACCCGCCGGGTGACGGCCCTGGCCGAGGGAGCGCGGCAGGCCGACGACGAGGATCTCGCCACCGACCTCTTCGCCGTCGAGCGGGCGCTCACCGGCGCGCTCCGCCGCCTCGGCCGGCTGGCCGAGGGGCGTCGCTGAGGGCCGGCGCCGTTCGAGGTCAGACGCCGTAGAGCACGACGTCGTGGCCGAGCAACCCGGCGGCCGCGCGGAGGGCGTTCTGGCGCGAGGCGACCACGGCGGCCCCGTTGCGGGCCGCCGACTCGGCCACCGCCACCGCCACCAGGTCGGTGGTGTCGGCCCTGGCCGCCAGCTCGCCGATCCGTCGGGCGCGCTCGTCGGCCAGCGGCTCGACCTCGGCCCCGGCCAAGAGCTGCTCGAGCCGGTCGACCCTTCCCTCGCTCCGATAGGCGTCCGCCACCGCCCCCGCCGGCACCACCGGCACGATCCCGGTGGCCAGCGCCGCTCGGTGCAACGCCCAGACCATCCGGTCGCCGCGGGCAGCGGCCCGGAGCGCCGCCGTCCCGTAGACCAGCCCCTCCCTGGCCTGGCTCACCGCCGCCGAACCCGCGAGGCGACCCCGGAGACCCCCGAGAGCAGCCGGGCCAGCAACGCCTCACCGGCGGCGATCTCCTCGGCGGTCAAAGAACCAGCTTCGCGCTCCCAGCCGGACACGCCCCGAAGCCCCTGCCGGACTCGCAACTGGCGTTCTGCGGCGGCCGTCAGCCATGCGCTGAACGAGACGCCGTCCTCCCTGGCGGCCGCCTCGACCGCCCGGGCCACGTCGTCGGCCAGCGACACCGAACGTTTGGTGACCACCCGGTCATGGTAACACCTCGAGTACTACCCGTGGGCCACCAGAGCCATCCCTCGGCGCCGTCCGACAGGGATCTACACGCGACGACGGCGCCCCGAAGGGCGCCGTCGTGCGAGCGGGTCAGGCGGCGGATCCCGACTCCGCTCTACGGAACCAGGTGGCGGGAACCGGTTCCGTGACCACTCTACAACATGACGACCACGCGCGCGCGGCTTTTCAATACTCCTCTGAACAGGGTCTTTGTACATACTCCCAGGTGAGGAGGCTCACGCCCCAACCCGAACGCTACGGCATCGCAACTGCCGGGCCGGGTCGCCGACCACCTCCGGCCAGGCCCGGCGGCGCCTCAGCTCCGGGAGGTCGACCCGGCTCGGGAGCCGGCGGCGACCGGGCGTCGGCGACCACCGTCGACCCTGGCCGACGGGCAGATGTCGACCAGCAGGCACTCACCGCAGCGGGGCGAGCGGGCGAGGCAGATGCTGCGGCCGTGCAAGATGAGCCGCAGGCTCAACGCGCCGCGCTCTGCCGGGGGGACCAACCGGTCGAGATCCTGCTCGACCTTCACCGGGTCCTCCTCCCTCGTCAGGCCGAGACGCCGGGCCAGCCGACCGACGTGGGTGTCCACCGGGAGACCGGGGAGCCCGAAGGCGACGCTTCGGACCACGTTGGCCGTCTTGCGCCCGACCCCGTCGAGGGTCACGAGGTCCTCGAGGTCCTTCGGCACCTCGCCGTCGAATCGTTCGACCAGGCCCCGAGACATGCCGAGCAGGCTGCGCGTCTTCGCCCGGAAGAAGCCGGTCGACCGGACGATCTCCTCGACCTCGGCCGGGTCGGCGCCGGCCAGTGCCGCCGGGTCCGGGTAGCGGCGGAACAAGGTCGGGGTGACCATGTTCACCCGGGCGTCGGTGCACTGGGCCGAGAGGATCGTCGCCACGAGCAACTGGAACGGATTGTCGTGGTGGAGGGCGCACAGCTCGGCAGCAGTGCCCGGATAGGCCTCGGCCAGCCTGGCCACCACCTCGGCGGCCCGGGCCTTGGCACCGCGAGGAACTGCCATCTCGCGCAGGTTACCGGGCTCCTCAGACCGGCGCGGGGGGCCACCCGACCGAGGGCGGAGGTAGCCTCCGGCTGCGATGTCGACCGTCCGGCTCGAGGTGCAGCGTTGCCTGCGGGCCGACGAGGTGGCCGAGGTGGCGAGCCTGCAGGAGGCGGCCGTGGCCGCCGGGACCGACCAGCCGCTCGGCGAGGGAACCTGGCTGGACCTCGGGGCCGACCGGCCAGGCGGTGACGACCGCAATGGCGACGACCGCGGCGCCGGCTGCGGCGACGTCCTGGCCCGCCGGACCACCGACCGCCGGCTGGTCGGTCTGGCGCACCTCCACCGTGACGGAGCGTCGTTCAGCGTGGAGGTCCTGGTCGGCCCGACCGCCGGGGGTCCCGAGGCGATCGACCCGGAGGAGGTGCGCCGGACCCTTTTGACCGGGGCTCGCACCCTGGTCGCCAGGCTCGGCGGCGGCACCCTCCGCTACTGGGTGCACCACGCAACCGAGGCGGCCGACCGCCAGGCGCTGGCCATGGGCTTCGAGCTCGCACGTTCGCTGCGCCAGATGAGGGTGACGCTGCCCCTCCCCGGCCCGCCGCCCCGACCACCCGCCGGCACCCACCTCCGGCCGTTCCGGGTCGGCGCCGACGAGGAGGCCTGGGTCGCCGTCAACAACCGTGCCTTCGCCGGCCACCCCGAGCAGGGGGGCTGGGACGTGGCGACGCTCCGGCGCCGCCAATCCCTGCCCTGGTTCGACCCCGCCGGCTTCCTCCTGGCCGAGGACGACGACGGCCGGCTCCTCGGGTCGTGCTGGACCAAGGTGCACCGCGACGTCGACCCGCCGATGGGCGAGATCTACGTGATCTCGGTCGACCCCGCCCTGCACCAGCACGGGCTCGGGCGGTTCCTCACCGTCACCGGATTGGCCCACTTGGCCGGCGTCGGCCTGCGCATCGGCATGCTCTACGTCGACGACGCCAACCGGGCAGCCCTCAGGCTCTACTCCTCACTCGGCTTCGAGACCCACCACGTCGACCACGCCTATGTCGTCGTGGTCGACCCCGCCGGCGAGATCGACCGGGCCGGGGGGGGCGGGGGGGGCGGGGGTCAATGGACCGACCCGCCCACCGCCCGGCCGATCCCGTAGGTCACGCCGGCCGCCACGGCGGCCACCGCCAGCTGGCGGAGTGCCGAGCGCCACCGGGAGCGTCCGGTGAACCAGGCGAGCACCGCACCGACCGCCAGCGAGGCGACGACGCCGATCGCCACCGAGGCGAGGATGGCGGTCGCCCCGTCGGTCACCAGCCACGGCAGCAGCGGGAGGACGGCGCCGAGGGCGAAGGTCACGAACGACGACCCGGCCGAGACGATCGGTGAGCCGAGTGCCGCAGGGTTGATGCCCAGCTCCTCGCGGGCATGGGTCTCGAGCGCCAGGTCGGGATCGGCCATCACCTCGTCGACCAGGTCCTTGGCCAGCGTCGGGTCGAGGCCGCGCTCCTGGTAGATGGCGGCCAGCTCCCGGCGCTCGCTGTCGGGGTCGGCGCGGAGGGCCTGCCGCTCGACCTCGAGCTCGCGCTCGAGCAGCTCCCGCTGACCCTGCATCGAGACGTACTCACCGGCGGCCATCGAGAACGCGCCGGCGACCAGGCCGGCGACCCCGGCCAGGCGGACGAACGTGCCGGCCGGGTGGGCGCCGGCCACGCCGAGGATCAGCGAGACGTTGGTCACCAGGCCGTCGCTCACCCCGAAGACCGCCGCCCTCGCCCCTCCAGACTGGATGTCTCGATGGTGGGGCTCGGCCGGTATCGGAGCGGCACCCATGGGCCAGAGCGTAGTGAACGGACGGCGGGGGTCCGGGCTGGCACAATGGGTGAATGGCCGAGCACAAGTGGATGGACCAGGCCCAGCCGCAGACACTGCAGGCGGCCGTGATGCTCTGCTACATCAATGCCGCCCTCGCCGTCCTCTTCTTCCTCGTCGGCGCCGGTCCGCAGCTGATCCTCCTGCTGCTCGGCGTGGCCGGCTACTTCATCGCCAACGACCGGAGGTGGGCCTACTGGTCGGCGGTGGTGATCGTCGGCCTCTACACCGTGCTGGCCGTCGCCACCGTCGCCGTCGGCGGTGGCTTCGGGGGTCTGATCAACCTCCTCTTCGCCCTCGTCCTGTTCGCCCTCCTGGTCCACCCGCAGAGCCGCGAGTACCAGAAGGTCTGGTTCCACTAGGCCGCTGCCGGTTTGGGGTGGGCGCCGGTTGCTGATCTAACGTGCCGCGGGCGGCGTTGCCGCAGCCGCGCGACGACGAGGAGCGACCGATGATCACCGTGACAGTGGACGACCTGGCCGCGTTGGCCGGCAAGGACCTCGGCTACTCCGACTGGGTGCGCATCGACCAGGCGAGGATCGACCAGTTCGCCGACGCCACCGACGACCACCAGTGGATCCACGTCGACCCTGAACGGGCCAAGGACGGCCCCTTCGGCGGGACCATCGCCCACGGCTACCTCACGCTGTCGCTGGCGCCCGGGCTTCTCCAGTCGGTGATCAAGGTGGACGGCATGCGCCACGGTGTCAACTACGGGTGCAACAAGGTCCGGTTCCCCTCCCCGGTGCCGGTGGACTCGGACCTGCGGCTCCATGCCGCGGTGGCCGGCATCGAGGAGGTCGGCGGTGGCGTCCAGCTGACGCTCGACCTCACGATCGAGGTGCGCGACGCCCCGAAGCCTGCCTGCGTGGCCCAGGTCGTCTACCGCTACTTCGCCTGATCGGCGGCCCGGTCGTGGGGCCCGCTCCCCAACCCGCCGGCGGCCCGGCGGCCACCTTGCCGACCGGCGACGACAAGACGGCGCGCGTCCGGGCCATCTTCGACGCCATCGCACCGCGCTACGACCTGGTGAACCGGCTGATGACCCTCGGGTTGGACCGGCGGTGGCGCCGGCGGACCGTCGACGCGTTGGCACTTCCCCAAGGCGCCACCGTCCTCGACCTGGCGTGCGGCACCGGCGATCTCTCGGTGCTGGCCCGGCGGCAGGGCTACCGGGTGGTCGGTGTCGACGCCAGCGTGGGCATGCTGGCCGCCAACCACGCCCCGGTGCCGCTCGTCCTCGGTGCGGCCGAGCACCTGCCGGTGGCCGACGGCTCGCTCGACGGGGTCGTCTGCGGCTACGCCCTGCGCAACTTCACCGAGCTCGCGCCGGCGCTCGAGGAGATGGCCCGCGTGCTGCGACCCGGCGGCCGGGTGGCGCTGCTCGAGGTGGCGACGCCGCCACCAGGAGCGTTGCGGGCCGGCTTCGACGTCTGGTTCGAGCGGGTGGTCCCCCGCCTCGGCGGACTGCTCTCCGACCGCGATGCCTACCGCTACCTCCCGCGCTCGACCGCCTACCTCCCCGACGAGGCCGCCCTGCGGCGGATGCTGCGGGCCGCCGGCTTCTCGGCCGTCGGCCGACGGCTGCTGAGCGGCGGGCTGAGCCAGCTGCTGGTGGCCACCCGCGTCGGCCGCCTCCCGCCGGAGGTGGGCCCAGCGGGACCGGCACCCGGGGCGCCCGCCCCCGACCCGGACCCGGCGGGGGCGCCATGAGGCTCCCCGAACCCGGGAGCCTCCGGGCGCTCACGGTGGCGCTCGATCCGGCCGAGGCTGCCGTCCACCTCTCGTCGGCACCGGGCGCAGGAGGCTTCCGGTTCCTCTCGGCGGACGGCCTCTCGTTCGCCGGCACCGGGGTGACGACGTTGCTGGCACTCGCCGACGGCCTGGACGACCCGCCCGCCCTCGACGACGTGGTCGGCTGGCTCCGGGGGGTCCCCCACGACGACCGGGTGGGAAGGCCCGGCTCGGCCGTCTCGGCCCACGGCGCGCTCCCCTTCGAGCGCGGGGCCACCGGTCGGCTGCTGGTGCCACACCTCACCGTCGCCGTCGACGCCGACGGTCGGGCGTGGGCGACGGCGGTGTCGCGCGCCGACCGACCGCTCGACGAGCCCGGCCTCCGCTCGCTTCTCGCCTCGGTGCTCGACCCGGGCGAGCAGGCACGGTCGGGCACCACCGAGAAGCCGGCGACGGTCAGCGTCACGGCGGTCCCGTCACCGGCGGACCACGCTCGGTCGGTCTCGACGGCGCTGGACGCCATCGGTCGGGGCACCCTCCAGAAGGTCGTCCTCGCCCGTCGTCTCGACGTAGAGATCGCTGTCCCGCCCGCCGTCGGCGACGTCCTGCAGCGCCTGCGTGCCCAGGAACCGGCGTGCACCGTCTTCGCCACTCCGCTGCCCGAGGGCTGGTTCGTCGGCGCCTCGCCCGAGCTGATCGTCCGCCGCCGTGCGGCACGTGTCCAGAGCCACCCGTTGGCCGGCACCGTCGGGCTCTCGGGCACCGCTGCCGACGAGCAGGCGGTCTGTGAGCTCCTCGAGTCGAAGAAGGAGCTCGCCGAGCACGAGCTCGTCGTCGAGGCGATCGCCGCCGCCCTGCGCCGGTACTGCGACCGGCTCGAGGTCCCGGCGACGCCAGCGCTCGTCCGGCTGCAGTCGGTCGCCCACCTCGGCACCGCGCTCGATGGTCACCTGGCCTCCCCGGACGGGCCGGCTCACGCCCTCGCCCTGCTGGCCGCCCTCCATCCGACACCGGCCGTCGCCGGGGTGCCGCGACCCGAGGCGCTGGCGATGATCTCGCAGCTCGAGCCGGGATCTCGGGGTCAGTGGGCCGGCCCGGTCGGATGGGTCGACGCCAGCGGGGACGGGGAGTGGATGCTCGGCATCCGCTCGGCGACGTTGTCGGGCACGAGGGCCGTCCTGTGGGCCGGCGGTGGGATCGTCGCCGGATCGCTCCCGGCAGACGAGGTCGCCGAGACCACCGTCAAGCTCGTGCCGGTCCTCGAGGCCGTCGCCCCCGGCGCCGGACGGCTGCTGCAACGCCCCTGACCCGGTGCCCGGTGAGGCCCCGGCGAGCCCGGGAAGGCGTCGAGCTCACCCCTGGCGGGCCTCCGCCGCCAGGGGGGCCCCCTCGGAGGGCGCG
>Ga0080006_1156488_pt1 | contig 66514 bp, 77 predicted proteins | sample RS3BMetagenome_FD_69209 | JGI IMG/M metagenome (GOLD analysis project Ga0080006, IMG submission 69209) | Ferric oxide microbial mat and aquatic microbial communities from Rainbow Spring, Yellowstone National Park, USA - RS3B (SPADES... ...
AGTGAAGTACGAGAACCTCGCCGAAACTTCTAATCAATCAGGCTGACAATCTCGCCGTAGTTCTTCAGCCTCTTCTCTGTCTCAGAAAGGGACCTGGTCAGACCCTCCTTCATTCTTCTGTATTCCTCTGCGTCGACGGAGCCCCTCCTGACGTCCTCTTCGAGCTTATCCAGAGCCTTCATGCAGGCCTCCCTCTCAACTATAAGCTGGTAGGCCTCTGCGGGCACTGCCCAGTACTTTGCGGGAAGTCTAACCTCCGCACCCACCAGCTGCTCTGTCTTCGAACCTGACGAGGTCTCTGACCTGCTCACCTCCTGAAACCTGTAGGCGGCCGGGAAGTACCTGACGTCCCTCTCGCCGACGTATATCTTCTCAACTATGCCGCACTTCAGGAGCGTCTTCTCCATCGTCAGCCTTACGACGTCCTGCTTCTCCCTCCCCTCCTTGCCGTACATCGCATCCACTATCTCTGAGAGCTTCACCGGTGCCTGCTTGGCAGCTGTTGCCTTCAACAGGCCGAGAAGTATCTGGCTCGCGAGCGACCCGCCGTCCATCTGTAGGTACTTCGCGCAGTCCTGCTGCAGCTTCACCACCTTGGAAACCCTCTTCAGCGCCTCCTCTGTCCAGGACATTCCTGCCTGCCAGTGGCCAGCCACACAGGCATAATATAGCTATGCGGCATGGCCTGTTCTAGAACCTGAGAGAGGCCTCGACGTTTGTCGGCGGCATGTCCTCCTGGCTGACCCTGAGCTCGAGTAGCTTCGGCCCCCCGCCCGATATAATGAAGGAGACAGCTCTCTTTATCTCGCTGTCCCTGTCGAGCACAAGGCTCTCGACCCCGAAGGCAGCTCCCAGCTTCATAACGTCTGGGTTTGTGTGCAATGTTCCGTGCACCCTGCCCATTTTCTGTATCTTCTGCCTCATCAGGAGAACCCTGTAAGAGTTGTCGTTCACGACAACGACCTTTACTCCCACACGCTCCCTGCTTATCGTTTCAAGCTCTGCTACAGACATCATGAATTCGCCGTCCCCGACGACAGCGAAGACCTCCCTCTCCTTGTTTGCCATCTTCGCCCCCACTGCAGCAGGGAGGGCGAATCCCATCGCCCCAAGGTTTGTCGAGGCAATGAAGCTTGCCGGCCTCCTCACCCTTATGAAGTCGTGTGCGTAAATCACGTGCAGACCCTGGCCAGCTGCCACGATAGCATCACCTTGCATCGACGCGTCAAGCTCCCTGAAGAAACTGGCCGGGTTCACGAAGGACTCGTATCTCCTTGCGGCCGCACCCTCCAGGGCTGCTTCCCACGCGCCGCGGCTCGATGCGAGCCTCCTGAGCCAGCCCTCGTCAACCCTGAAGCCCGACTGGGCGCCAGATAACGACTCCATGAAGGAGACAGCATCGCACCTTATCAGCCGCGAGTAAGGGACTGGCTTCAATGAAGCCTCCTCATCCAGCGTCACTGCGACAACGTCGCCCCTCGGCATGAAGTTGTATCCGTACGTCGTGACGTCAGAGACGCCGCAGCCCATCCCTATCAGTGCATCGCACTCCTGAATCGCTGAATCGGCAGCTGTGTTCCCGCCCCCGAAGCCGACGCGGCCAAGGCAGAGTGGGCTGTCCTCAGGCATAGCTCCCCTGCCGTTTCCTGTCGTGCAGACAGGTACGTTGTGATTCTCAGCGAACTCTCGAAGGAGCCTTGAACCCCTTTCGTTGTTCACGCCTCCACCCGCGAGTATGAGGGGTGACTTCGCCCCCTCCAGGAGGCGCAGGACGTAGTCCACGTCATCCTCAGACGGCAAGCTGGTACGGACCTCCTCGCCGTTTAGAATATCTCCTGCCTCGAGGCGCCAAACGTCCTCCGGGACCTCCACGAAGACAGGCCCCTGCGGGCTTGCTGAGGCAGTTGCATAGGCGTCCGAGAACTTCCTCGCGGCGTCAGCCTGCCTGTCTATCCTGTACGACGCCTTCGAGACGCGGGACGCTATCTCGAGCTGCTTGACCTCGAGCCATGAGTTGAGGCCTGACATACGTCTCTTCACTGCGCCGGAGATCAGGACAAGTGGAACCGAGTCCTTGTAGGCAGCGGCAAGAGCTGTCAGAGCGTTGAGGAAGCCGGGCCCGCCGTGGACAACCGCCACGCCAGGCCTTCCTGTCGTCTTTCCCTCCCCGGCTGCCATGCTCGCGGCTGACTGGTCGAGCCTTGTGGAGACGTACCTGATACTGCTGTCCTTCAGTGCGTCCACGAGGTCGAGCACGGATGTGCCTATCAGGCCGTAGGCACGCTGGACCCCCTTCAGCTCGAGGTACCTCACGATCAGGGTTGCAACATTCATTCACGCGTTCACTACGTTCTCGGGCTTCTCGCCCCGCATCACCCTAACGACATTCTCCACAGTCGTCTGGATTATTCTCAGCCTGGACTCATTCGTCGCTCCAGCTGTGTGTGGCGTGAGTACCACGTTTGCACCCTCACTTGCTGCCTTTACAAGCGGGCTCTCCTGCCCTGGTGGCTCCCTGCTGAACACATCCACTCCCGCGCCAGCTATCCATCCCTCCGTGACAGCGCGCGCGAGCGCCTCCTCGTCCACGAGCTCACCCCTGGCTGTGTTGACGAAGACTGACGAAGGCCTCATCAGCCTCAGCTCCCTCTCTCCTATCATCCGCCTTGTCTCATCCGTCAGCGGCACGTGTATCGAAACAACGTCGGACTCGGAGAGAAGCCTCTGCAGAGGCCTGAACGCGCCTGCAGCCTCCGGCTCAACAGGCTTCAGGTCTGTGTAAACCACATCCATTCCGAGCGCTTCCGCCCTGGAAGCCACCTCCCGCCCTATCCTGCCCATTCCCACGACGCCCCATTTCTTGCCGCTCAGCTCCGAAGCCTGGTTCATCAGCTCGCCCTGGAGCCATTCGCCCTGCACAAGCTTCAAGTGGGCCGCTAGTATCCTCTTCGAGACCACGAGCGCAAGCGCGATTGTGTGCTCTGCAACAGAGACGGCGTTGGCGCCGCCTATGTTCGACACAGGTATCCCCCTATCCCTGCATGCAGCTATGTCGATGTGGTCGTAGCCTGTGCTCGGCTGCTGGATGAGCCTCACATTCTTCATCAACGAGACTAGCTGCGCGTCTATAGGAACTCTGAAAGTGTAGTCCCCTATCACAAAATCTGCGTCCCCGAGCTCCTGCGCAAGTGTGTCCCTGTCCTGCGTGTGGGCCACGACGATACGTACGTCGATCCCCTTGCCAGCCGTATACTCCTCGAAGAAGCCACGCACAACACCCTCGGGCAGAGGCGAAAGAGAGACGACCTTGTACATGCGCCTCCGTGCACTCCATTTCTATTTATGGCTGCGTGTCAGGGCAGGTGGGTATCTCGAATATTTTAATACCCAGGCGTCCAGCTTTTTCACGCTTGAGCTACGCCGACCTCTTCGCGTCAGTTGGGCCGCTTGTCGGAGGCAGGGATGTGAAGGACCCTGTGCTGACAGTCTTTGGCGTGCCTTACGACGGTACAACCTCGTACAGGCCTGGCACCAGGTTCGGGCCGGACGCAATAAGGGAGGCTTTCCTCAACGTGGAAGCCTACTCGAGGGAGCTTGACGTGGACGTCGAGAGGCTCCCTCTCAGGGACCTCGGGAACCTTGCAAGAGAGAGCTCACCGAGCGCGATGGTCGACTCTGTCTCGAAGGTGGCAGGGGAGCTGTTCGAGAAGGGGGAGAGGTTCTGCATGCTGGGCGGGGAGCACTCGCTCACGTCAGGCTCGTTCCTCGCTGCTCCAGCTGGCACGGCACTGGTTGTCTTCGACGCTCACCTTGACCTCAGGGATGAGTGGGAGGGCTCGAGGTACTCGCACGCATGCTACCTGAGGCGTATCGTTGAGAAGGTTGACCCGTCGTCCGTCGCGCACGTCGGGGCCAGGGCTGCAACGAAGGATGAGTGGTCCCTCTCGGGGAAGCTTGGTCTCGTTATCTCCCCGAGGGAGGCTGAAGGTGGACGCGCTCTCTCTCTCTTCAGGAAGTTTGTCTCCAGGTTCCAGAGAGTCTACGTAAGTATAGATATAGATGGGCTTGACCCTGCATTCGCACCAGGGACAGGCACGCCGGAGCCGGGTGGGCTTTCGACGCTCACCCTTCTCAGCTACCTGTACTCGCTCAGGAATACAAGCGTGGCAGCCTTCGATATAATGGAGGTCTCACCGCCGTACGACAACGGCTCCACAGCCACTGCGGCGGCCAGGTTCATGAACGAGCTCGCAGCCATATGCAGGACTCAGGGCAGCAGGATCAGGTGAAAGAAGCCACCCTCTTCCTTGCTTCATCGAGGAACTCTTCGACAGTGACACCGTTCCTCTGGCTCCCGTCCCTCTCCCTCAGCGATATCCTTCCGCTCTCCTTTTCCCTCTGACCCACAACAACCATCACAGGAACCTGAGCCAGCTGCGCGTTCCTCACCTTGGCGCTCACTGTGCCTGGCTCGAAGTCGCCTTCTGCCCTCAAGCCAGCCGCTGTGAGCCTCGACAGGACGTCCCTCGCGTAGCCAGTGTTCTCGCCCGACACGGGTATCACCCTTACCTGGACGGGCGAGAGCCAGAAAGGAAGCCTGCCCTTGAAGTGCTCAAGAATTATGCCTATGAACCTCTCCAGAGAGCCGTAAATCACCCTGTGTATCATCACAGGCGTGTGCTCCTTCCCGTCAGCGCCCGTGTACGTGAGGTTGAACCTCTGGGGGAGCTGGAAGTCGAGCTGTATCGTGGCGCACTGCCACTCCCTTCCGAGAGAGTCCCTTACGTCGACGTCTATCTTCGGGCCGTAGAACGCACCCTCCTTCTCCTTAATCACAGGTGTTATGCCCTTCGACTTCACAGCCTCCACGAGTATCTCTGTGGCTCTCCTCCACTGCTCTTCCGTCCCGAGGTGCTGGTCCGGCATTGTCGAGACCCGCGGGGTGTACTCTAGCTTGAATATGCCGTAGAAGTGGTCCACAAGGTCGATGAGCGCCCTCAGCTCGTCGCCAACCTGCTCGTCCGTGCAGAAGATGTGAGCGTCGTCCTGCATGAAGCTCTTCACCCTGAAGAGGCCTGTTACAACGCCGCTAAGCTCCTTCCTGTGGAGTGTGTCGAAGTCGGCTATCCTCAAGGGAAGGTCCCTGTAGCTCCACCTGCGCGACATGTAGTAAAGTATGGTCGAAGGGCAGTTCATCGGCTTGAGTCCGAAGCTCTCCTCTTCCTCCTCCCTCAGCTTTGTGACGAACATGTTATCCTTGTAGTGCTCCCAGTGGCCGCTGACCTTCCAAAGCTCGACGTTGGCCATAAGTGCTGTACTTATCTCAACGTAGCCCCTCTTCCTTATCTCACTGCGTATCGTCTCTATCAGCAAGTTCCTTAGAGTGAGCCCCCTGTCGTGCCAGTAGGGCATGCTGGGGGAAGGCTCGTAGAAGCTGAAGAGGTCCAGCTTCTCCCCTATCACACGGTGGTCGCCCTCTGGAAGGCCAGAGTGGTCGACCTTCTTCATTCTGGAGAGCAGCTCGTCATGGCTTGGCTCCCTCCTTGCTCTCCTCTGCTGCACCTTCGTCTCTCCGCCGACAGGAGTGTAGCTCCTTGACATCTCGGCGAGTGGGTGGCCCTTCACCTTGATCTGGAGCGCCTTGTTCCAGCCGAATGGTGCACTCGAGACTGAAAGACCCGACTTTCCAGCCACCTCCTTCATCGCCCTCAGGACTGGGAGCGCATCGGCCGGCTTCGCAAGGTTCTGGCTTATGTGCGCGAACGGGTACACCATCAGCCTTTTCACGCCGAGCTTCCTTGCGAACTCGCCCGCGTCGCTGACAGCCCTCCTTGCTACATCCTCGTCGTCCCCTTGCTCAACAGCTGTGAACAGGACAAGGACGTCCTCCTCCCTCACCTTCTCTGTCCCTGACTCCTCAGCGACGGCTATCTCCTTCTTGATTGGCTGGAACTCTATGAAGTCTGCGTGCATCTGCAGTATCTTCACTTATATCGCCTCAGAGCCATCTCGCCCTCTCTGCAGATTTCTCCTTCTTTGTAGCCTTCTTCCAAGCCTTGTAGTGCTCCCTGCAGAGGTAGACCCTCCTGCCCTCCCCTCCTGCAGTGAGCCCGCTGCCAGCAAGCTGCTCCCTACTGAGCGACCTTTCAGCTTTGTTGGAGCAGCCCTGAACGGAGCACAGAACACCCCTGTCCACCCTGCCCAAAGCGTTCGCGTCTCCAGCCCTTCACTATTTATAATCTTCAGGCATGGCAGGCGGCGGATGCTCAACAGGCTGCGCGCCAGGCTCGACTCGTACTTTGCTTCGTTGGGAAGCACAGCCACGAGGCTCGGTATCTCACCCACGGCCTGGACTGCTGTCGGCCTGCTCTTCTCCCTGGCAGCAGGCGCCTCTTTCTCTCTCGGAGGTAGGACTGGCAGCGCAGTGGGCGGGCTTTTGATACTTGTATCTGGCTTCTTTGACATACTGGACGGCGCAGTCGCAAGGGCAGCCAGGAGAGAGACGAAGAGGGGCGCCTTTCTGGACTCTACATTTGACAGGGTTGCGGAAGTCGCTGTATACGCGGGGATAGCCAGGGGCGGGCTTGCAGACGGCCTTCTGTCGCTTCTCGCACTCGCCTTCAGCCTGCTTGTGAGTTATACGAGGGCAAGGGCAGAGTCCCTTGGTGTTGGCCTCTCAGGAGTAGGCATAGGGGAGAGGGGCGAGAGGCTGCTCATACTCTCCGCAGCGTCGCTTGCTGGCTTCGTCTCCTACGGCGTGATCCTTGTTGCAGCTGTTGCTGCCTACACCTTCGCCGAGAGGGTGTACAGGGCTTCAGCCAGGCTCTCCAGCACTCCACAGCTTCCTTGAAACCTGGTCGAGCATCTCCCTTGCCTTCTCCAGCTCTGAAAGACCCCGCTGTGTGATAGAGTACCCGCTCCTGAACTCGCGGGAGGACCTCTTCACAAGCCCCTCCCTCCTCAGCTTGTAGAGGACAGCGTAGAATGTTATCGCGGCAGGAGAGAAGCCGTAGTACTCCTCGACGGCCCTCTTCAACTCACCTGGGGAGGCGCTCTCCCTCTCCCTGAGTATTGTCAACACGTACAGCCAGAGGTTCCCCTTTGTGAGTGTCTCCCTGAGGTGGTCTAGGGCCAATCGTGCCTCCTCCCTTCTCTTCTCTAATAAGCGAAGCAGTTCTGGCCTGCGAATGGTGCAGGCAGCACCGTTTTATCGAGGGCCCTGAAAGAGTCTGCAGCGGCACTTGTCCTCTATCGTATTCGACTTCCTTGTTGTCGCAGGGATAATTGTCTTCGGCTACGCCAGCGACCAATTCTTCAGGAGGACTGGTGTTCCATCCTTCATCTTCCTTATCCTGATCGGTGTCCTGCTCGGCCCTGTGTTCGGCATCTTCCCCCGGGCCTCGATACTCTCCTCCCTCGGCATCTTTGCTGAGCTCACACTCCTCGTCGTCCTCTTTTACGGCGGGATGGACACAAAGATAGGCTCTGCAGTTTCAGGTGGAGGGCGTGCATTCATTCAGGTCATGCTCTACGTCCTTCCGAGCACACTTCTGATAGGCCTTCTTCTCAGCTACCTCCTTCACTGGGGTCTTGTACTCTCACTCATATTCGCCTCCATGGTCGGCGGGGAGACAACAGCGGCAGTCGTAATACCTCTCTCCAGGTCCTTGAAGCTACCCGAGACGACAGTCACATTCCTCACACTCGAGTCAGCCATGAATTCAGTTCTGTCAATAATACTCTTCTTCGCATTCGTCCAGGTCTTCAGCACAGGGTCAAACAACTGGTATGCAACGTTCACTTCCGTTGTAGCAAACTTTTCCATAGGAATAGTTGTTGGGGGTGCGCTCTCTCTCGCATGGGTCTACCTGCTCGGCAACTCGAAGTCCCAGAGGTACACGTACGTCTTCACGATAGGCCTGATATTTCTCACTTACTCCTTCAGCTCCCTTGTTGGGGGAAGCGGTGAGCTTTCAGTGCTTGTCTTCGGGATTGTTCTCGGGAACTACAGGCTCGTGAACTCGCTCCTGAACACACGCATCCAGATGGACGAGCTGCAGTCACAGCTGAGTGTCTTCCATGGCGAGCTTACTTTCCTGCTCGAGACGCTCTTCTTCGTATCCCTCGGGCTTGCTCTTGCAATCGACGTGAGGCAGATACTTTACAACTTCTCCATCAGCGTCATGCTTCTGGCTGTGCTTCTCGCTGTCAGGTTTCTTGCAGTGAGTGCCTCCACGGCAAGGTCTGAACTCAGACTCCAGAAGCCGATAATAACATTGATGTGCGCACAGGGTCTTGTCCCCGCGACACTTGCGATACTCGCCGTGGAGATGAACCTGCCCCTCTCATCGACCTTTCTTAACCTGGCGACATATGTGATAGTGCTGACGAACGTTGTGACGGCAGCTGGCTCGGTCTGGACAATGGCAAGCAGGAAGTACTCGTTCAGGGAGTTCATGAGCGGTCTGGAGGGGAGCGGCTAGCCTACCAGTTCCTTCTCTCTGTCTTTGCCCTGACGTGGACCACGCCGTAGTGGACTGCGCATGAGACGCAGTAGAACTTGGTGAGTGTAGGGCTGGCTATGTATGCTCCGGCCTGCCTCAGCTCCCTTGCGAGAGTTGGCTCGACGAGCGAAACCCTGGCTGTGACCTTCTTCGCCTTGTCCCTTGGGACAAGCGCGCCGCAGTTGCTGCAGTGGATGAAGTCGCTCCTTCCCTTCCCGCCCTTCGAGCGCCCCCTGCTCTTTCTCTTCTTTGACAAAAAGGCTCATTTCTGCCCCCTCCGCGCTGACTTAAAAGCATGGTGGCGCTCATTCACGCTTGTAAGGCGTGCCCAGAGCCTTCGGTGCCCTGCTCTTCGCGAGTGCTATGCCCACTACAACGAGCGTTGCAACGTATGGCACCATATTCAGTATGTAGTCAGCGTTCGGTATTGCGCTTCTCACCTGAGGTAGGCCTGAGAACCAGCTCGCTGCCCCCTGAGAGTATCCGAAGATAAGCGCGCCCAGGAGACCAAGCAAGGGGTTCCATCCAGCGAAGACAACAGTCGCAAGTGCTATGAAGCCCCTTCCTGCAACTATCTCCTTCGTTATCTGCCCCACAACGTCTATACTGAGGTAGGCGCCAGCGATTCCTGCGAGTGAAGAGCCAACAATCACAGCCACAAACCTTGTCCTTTCAACGTCTATCCCGACAGCGTCTGCAGCCTCAGGGTTCTCGCCTGTTGCCCTCACCTGGTAACCCCATCTTGTCCTGTTGAGGACGTACCAGAACACAACCGCGACAGCAACGGTCGAAGGCACGAAGAAAGAGAGTGGCGCCCAGGGGGTGGGTATCTCTGCCAGCCTTCCAAATGAGAATGAAACCTGAGGGAAGACACCGCTCACGTTCCAGACGGCGAAGGTGGCGAAGGGAACGAGCCCGATCGCGAATATGTTTATCCCGACACCGCTTATTATCTGGTCTCCCTTAAGCACGACTGATAGGACAGCGTGCAGAAGGCCGAAGCACGCGCCCATGAGAACACCTGCAGCGAGCCCCACGTACGGGTTCTGAGCGTACCAGGCAGCGAAGACGGCGAACCAGGCGCTTGTGAGCATTATCCCCTCCAGTCCTATGTTCACCACACCCGCCTGCTCTGCGAATATCTCACCTATCGCAGTCAGTGCGATAGGCACCATCAGGTTGAGCGATATGATTGATATTGCACCTATCGCAGAGATGTCTGCGTTCACTTCAGCATCCTCCTGAACATCCTGTAGAGCTGCGGGGCCGCTATCGCGAATATTATCATACCCTCTATGACCTCAACTATCTCAAACGAAACACCGGTTATCTGCACTGTTGAAGCTCCTGCCTGGAGAGCGCCGAAGAAGATACCAGCAACTATAACAGATACCGGGTGGTTCCTCCCTATTAGTGCAACACCTATGCCGTTGAAGCCGTAGTTCAGCAGGTTTGTGAGCCCTGTGTATATGGCGAATGGCGTGAAAGTGCCCGCAACCTGAACAGCGCCAGCGAGTCCAGAGGTGACACCTCCAAGCAGGAAGGCGTAGAGCATCGCCTTCCTCGGGTTTATTCCGCTGAACCTGGCTGCCTGCGGGTTGAGGCCAACTGTTCTCAGCTCGTACCCCCCTGGTGTCTGCCACAGGTAATAGTACACGACAAGGCAGACGGCCGCAGCGAAGATGATCGCTGCAGAGAAGTTCGGCGGCACTATCATAGGGAACCTGGCGTCCACGGGTATGCTTACTGTCTTGTCGCTTCTCGTTGGGTCGAGCAGGTAGTTCAGTGTGATGAACTGCATGGCAAGGAGAGCTATCTGGTTCATCATTATCGTCGTTATCACTTCGTGGACGCCCCTGTACGCCTTGAGAAGGTAGGGAGGGATCGCCCAGGCAGCCCCTGCCAGAGATGAGGCAGCGAGTATAAGTGGCAGGCCAATCCAGCCAGTTGCAGCAAGTGTGCTTGCCGCAACTGCTGCCACGCCACCGACGTACACCTGGCCTTCGGCCCCTATGTTGAACAGCCCTGCCCTTACACCGACAGCGAACGTGAGCGCAGTCAGGGTCACTGGAGCAGCGTACGCAAGGGTGAAAGAGAAGCTGCTCACGCTGCCGAACGAACCCTCGAAGAGATAGTAGAATGTCTTGACCGGGTCGTACCTCAATGCTGCAAGGAGGATGCCGCTTGCCAGGAATCCGACCCCGGCTGCGAAGATCGACTCGGCGAAGGCTGAGAGTGTCCCAGACGCCCCTGTCTGGATCGAGGCCTTCACTCCTTCACACCACCCATGAGGAGACCTATCCTCTGCCTTGTAATCTGGTCGGACGGCGCAACATCTATCAGCCTGCCCTCGTACATCACACCTATCGTGTCGGAGAGCTGGGTCACCTCGTCGAGGTCAGCAGAGATGAGAAGGACTGCCTTCCCCGAGTCCCTGCTCCTGAGCAGCAGCTTTCTTATGTACTCTGAAGCAGAGACATCGAGCCCCCTTGTTGGCTGGGCTGCAAGTATGAACTCAGGGTCGTCGCTGAGCTCCCTGGAGACAACAACCTTCTGCTGGTTGCCACCGCTCATGCTTCTGGCAGGCGAGTCTGGCCCGTGCACAACTATCTCGAACGCCCTTATCAGAGTCTGGGTGAAGTCCCTCACCTTGCTCCAGCCTATAGCAAGTCCTCTCCCCCTGAAGCGCCTGTCCCACTGCTTCCCAAGTATCGTGTTCTCTGCAACGTTCATATCCAGGACAAGACCCATAATCCTCCTGTCCTCCGGGATCAGGCCCACTCTCTGCCTCCTGATCTGGCCGGGGGAGGCTGATGTGATGTCAACACCGTTAAGCCTTACGCTCCCCGAAACTGGTCTTCTCAGCCCGCTGAGCGCCTCCTCAAGCTCCGTCTGCCCGTTCCCCTCCACACCTGCTATCCCGAATATCTCCCCCTTTCTGACGTGGAAGGAGACGTCCTTCACAGCCTCCTCCCCCCTGTTACCCCTGACAGTGAGGTGAGATACTTCGAGGACATTATCCCCGAACCTCGGGGGCGACCTCACAAGGTCGAAGACCACCTCCCTGCCAACCATCATCCTGGCGAGTGTCTTCATGTCAGCGTTTCTGCTCTCTATCCTGCCAGTCACCTCCCCGTGCCTGAGCACTGTTATCCTGTCGCAGATGTCCATAACCTCCCTCAGCTTGTGAGTTATGAAGACAGTGCTCTTCCCCTCCTCCTTCAGCTTCCTTATTCCCCTGAAGAGGTCGAGTGTCTCGGACGCTGTAAGTGAGGAGGTTGGCTCGTCCAGAATGAGGACGTCAACCTTCCTGAACAGCATCTTCAGTATCTCTATCCTTTGCTGTGCACCGAGCGCGAGGTCCTCCACCTTTGAGTCGATGGCAACACCAAGACCAACATCCTTCGACAGCTGAATTATCCTCTGCCTCGCCTCCTCCGCCTTCCTCCCCCTCGGGTTCACACCTGTGCCAAGGACTATGTTCTCGAATGCTGTGAATGGCCTCACGAGAGCAAAGTGCTGGTGGACCATTCCTATACCCAGGTCGAGGGCCTCCTTCGGGTGTCTGAGCTCCACCCGCCTCCCCCTGAAGTATATCTCTCCGGAGGTGGGGCGGAGTATCCCAGAAAGTATCTTCGACAGAGTTGTCTTCCCAGCCCCGTTTTCCCCCAGCAGACCGTGAACCTCACCCCTTGCTACCTCGAAGTCGACACCGTTGAGCGCCCTCGTTCCGTCTGGATACACCTTTGTCAGCGCGACGGTTCTAAGCACTTCGCTTTCCTGCAAAAGACCACCGGAAAAAGGAGGGTGGCGGAGCTATCCGTAAATGCTCCGCCAGTAGTCAACCTGTGTCTTTGTAAGTACGTATGGGACGCTAACCTGACCGCTCTTTATCAGGTCAGCAAGGTGGTTCGCGTAGTCGTAGATCGGGCCGCATTTCGCTGTGACAGCGTTACGCATCGCTGTGATCTTATTCTCTATGGATGTTGCGTTTATGTTCTTACCAGCGCTCTGGGCTATCTGAAGGAATGTCTGAACGTCGCTCACAGTGCTGAGCGCAACGTCGCCCTCCTTCATCCCGACTGTCCAGACACCGCCGAACTTCTGCACAACCTGCCTGAACGAGCCGTTCAGTGCAAGCTGCGTCGACTGGTAGACAGCCGTGTCGACCCTCTTCATCTGGCTTGCCAGAACGAAGCCTGGAGCCACCCAGTCCTGGTCAGAGTCGACACCTATACCGAATGGCGGGCCCATCGTTGCGCCAGGGGGCGCAAGCTTCTGCGCTGCTGTGAAGATACCGTTCCCTGTCGAGCCAGCAACGTTGTACGAAACGACAGCGCCCTGGTTGAACTGCGCTGTTGCAGCTGCTTCACCTTTTGCGGGGTCGCTGAAAGAGCCGGTGTACTGGTATATCACTGGATGCGTTCCAGGAGCTCCGATTGAGATCGGCTTACCGATACTCTGTGAATAGTTGTACGCCCAGCTGACGCCCCACTTGTATCCTATCTCGAAGGTCCAGAGGATCGGTATCTCTATCCCGAGGACAAGACCAACCTTCGTGCCTCCATAGCAGCTCGTTGCGAAGGCTGCAAGCGCACCAGCCACGGCTGCTCCCTCGTTCGTCTTGAACTGGACACTCAGTACGTTTGGAAGACCAGGGACGAACCCATCTATGATCACGAAGTTCTGGTTCGGGTACTGCCTCGCCGTCTGGTTCACTGCGTCGGTCATCAGGAAGCCAACAGCAACGATCAGGACAGGTGGGTTGGGCTCAGACGCGAGCTTCTGAAGGTTTGTGACGTAGTCGTTGGAATTTGCGCTCTGCAGGAACTGCTCCTCTAGATTGTACTGCTGTGCTGCCCTGTCGGCACCGAGCGCTGCCATATCGTTGAAGCTGAGGTCCCCCCTTCCCCCCACATCGAAGACAACACCTATACTCTTCCTGGGACCGCTCGATGTCTGTGTCAGGTAGTAGTATGCCAGACCGCTGACAGCGACTATGACGATGACAGTCAATGCGGCTACGGATTTGCTGATTCCACTCCTTGTTTTCATGAGCAAAAGGAAATGCCCGATTCGGCTTCCTTGGCGGTATATATAACCGATTTTTTCACGGTTGAAAAGGATGGACCCGGACCCAGCAAAAAAACTCTCCTGAACTGAAAATCGAAGTCTTAATTTGAGCCTTCAGAGGGTTTCGGGCGCAATGAAGGTTCTGGTCGCCGGGCACATCACGCTTGACACCATATTGCTTCCTGTACGGACGCTTACTTCAATCGGTGGACCACCTTCTTACGCCGGTCTGATATGCTCAAGACTCGGGAACGATGTCTTCGCGCTCACGAAGGTAGGCAACGACTTCCCAGCAGACCAGGCAGTGTGGCTTTCCAGGAACGGCGTCACCATCAGGTCTGAGGACAGGAGCAATGACAGGGCCACGACAAAGTTCAGGATTGAGGTGAGCGGCAAGGAGAGGAGGCTTTACCTCCTATCCAGGTGCGAAGATATAACAAGGAACCAGGTCCCGGACTCGCAGTTCCACGGCTCGCTTCTCAGCCCCGTGGCGGGCGAGATACCGGCTTCTGTTGTCTCTGATGTTGCACGCCGCTCTGACTTTACATTCCTTGACCCGCAGGGCTTTGTCCGCACCTTCGGGCAGGGCGGTGTTGTGACAGTCGGGAGGCTGAAGGACGACTCGATACTCTCGAAGGTGGACGCAGTTAAGATGGACAGGCAGGAGGCTGAGGCGGTCACAGGCTCGGCGTCCCCTATTGAGGCTCTGAGGAGGCTATCGTCGAGGGGTGTGAAGAAGGCGGTGGTTACAAACGGGGCGGAGGCATGCTCCGTGCTGGACGGGACAAGGGTCTACATCGTGCCTGTGCCAAAGGTCCAGATAGTTGACACAACAGGCGCTGGAGATATATTGGGAGGGACTCTTCTCGCTTGCTACATAAAGTCGAGGGAGTTCCTCTGGAGCGCCTGCTTCGGGATAGCTGCCTCCTCCCTCTCGCTCCACCTGATCGCACTATCCAAGGTGGACCTACCGATGAGCGTGGACGACCAGGCTAAGAGGCTCTACTCTCTCGCAAGCCCAGCCGGGCACGTCTGATCTGTTCCAGCCGTTCCATCGTCTTCTCCAGCTCGTCCCTCGTTGGGCTTCCCCTTGTCTCGTACCTGGTCGCCTTTATCGCTCCTGCTAGGTTTGCCCATGCCGCCGATTCCAGGGGTGTCTTTCCAAGAAGAATGTAACTCGAGAAGACACCAAGGAAGGCATCGCCGCAGCCTGTTGTGTTTACAGCGCTCATACCGAGAGCAGGCAGCTCAACACCTGCAACTGTGCTGACTGCACCGCCCCTTGCAATCCTGCAGCCCCTCTCGCCCAGCGTGGCAACGACAGTGAGGTGGGGGTGCTTCCCCACAAGCATCTCTACAGCCCGCTCTTCGTCGCTTGTACCCATCATGTTCCTGAGCTCTATGCTGTCCAGGACGATGTAGTCTGACATCTCTATCACAGGCCTCAGAGACAGGTAACCTTTCTGCGTCCTCACGCCAGGGCTGTAGAGAACTGTTGCGCCTACCCTCCTGGCCATTCTTGCTGCCTCGAGCGCTGAATCTGTCGGCGGGTCCATCACTATCATGATAGATGTCATCGATATAATGCGGGAGGGCCCCTCGGAAGAGAGAAGCTCTGGCGTGAGCCTCTCGTTCGCTCCGAAGTGTGTGTGTATCGCCTTCTTGCCAGACGAGTCGACAACTATGTACGCCCTCCCCGACCTGCAGCCCTTCAGCCTGGACACGCCGTCTGTCAGGACACCCTCTCGCCCGAGCTCGGATATCTGCTTCCCCGCTATGTCATCCTCGCCAAGGGCTCCTATGAAAGCAACCCTCCCTGCGCCAAGCACCCTCGCAGCTGCGACTGCCACGTTGGCTCCCTTCCCGCCTGAGAACTCCTCCACGTGCCTCACAGGCACCTCCTCCCCAGCCCTTGCGAACCTCTCCTCGAAGATACTTATGTCCCAGTTCACTGCACCAACAACAGAGAGGAGGCCGCCTCGCCCCTCTCCCAATTCAGTACGACCTCGCGAACCTTGCAACGGTCAGCGCGCCCCTCCCACAGTTGACGCATTTCAGCGCTTCCGACTCACCGTCAAGGGGAAGGTTGATTATCTTCGCGCCCGTCTCCTCCTTCACCTTCCTCTCGCACTCCTCCGAACCGCACCAAGGCGCGAGCACTATTCCGCCCCTCCCCTTTATTATCTCTCTGAGCTCACTGAGAGAAGAGGCGCTGTGAGTCCCTGACCTGAGTGCCTCCTCCGCCCTTGCGAGCAGCCTCCCTTGGATGGCTTCTAGCTCTGACTCCACCTCCCGCACGATATCTCTTGTCTTCACAGACCTCTTCTTCCCCGTGTCCCTTGGAACAAGGACAGCGCTCTCCTCCTCAACCTCCTTGGGGCCGAACTCTACCCTGAGCGGCACACCCTTCAGCTCCCACTCGTTGAACTTCCAGCCTGGCGTCAGGTGCACCCTGTCGTCGACCCGCGCCCTGAACTTCTCGCCCAGCCTGCCAGCGAGCTTCCTTGCCTCTGGCAGCACCCTCTCCTTTGTCTCTTCGTTGAATATCGGGACTACCACAACCTGCAGGGGTGCAACCCTGGGGGGTATCACAGCCCCCCTGTCGTCGCCGTGGACCGCAAGCATCACACCTATCTCCCTTGTCGTTATGGCCCACGTGTTCTGCCATGCGTACTTCCTCTCACCCTTCTCGTCGACGAAGGAGATCTCGAACGCCTTTGAAAACTTCTGGCCGTCGAAGTGGAAGTCTGGCCCCTGTATTGCCTTACCATCGGGGAGAAGGTGCTCTATTGAGTAGCTCGCCACGGCCCCTGCGAACTTCTCGCTCTCTGTCTTCCTACCCACGTAGCCAGGGAGGGCAAGGAACTCCTCTGTCACGCTCCTGTAGACGCCGAGTATCTGATCCCTTTCTGCCTCCGCCTCCTCCCTTGTAGCGTATATTGTGTGCCCCTCGTTCCAGAGGAACTCGCGCGTCCTCAGGAATGGCGTCGGGTGCCTGAACTCCCACCTGACCACATTGTTCCACTGGTTCAGCTTCAGTGGAAGGTCCCTCCAAGACCTTATCCACCTCGAGACAACCTCGTACATTATAGTCTCCGATGTAGGCCTTATGGCAAGCCTCTCGTCCAGCCTCGAGTCTCCTGCCTCCGTAACCCAGGCAACCTCGGGCGAGAAGCCCTCGACGTGCTCCTGCTCCTTCCTAAGAAGCCTCTCTGGGATGAAGAGAGGGAAGTATGTGTTCTGGACTCCAAGCTTCTTCAGCCTCTCGTCAGTCGCGCGTTGTATCTGCTCCCATATCGCGTACCCAGCCGGCCTGAGGACCATGCATCCGCTCACAGGGCTGTAGTCTGATATCTCCGCCTTCAGTATCACCTGCGTGTACCACTCGTCGAAGTTCTCGGACTTCCTGACAGTGATACCCTCCTGCTTTGCCCCCGGCATCGTAGCGCATCGGCCTGCGCGGACGGTTATTGACTTTTTGGCCGTCTCGGCCAAGCCCTAAATATGCTCCAGCCGCGACTTTACGTCGAACTTGGAGCAGAAGAGGCCGGCCATTTGGCACTCCCTCTCACCCGCCGAGGCGCTCTCCCTGCTTGGTACGGACGTTACCTATGGCCTCTCAGACGAGCAGGTTGCCTCAAGGCTTGCTGAATACGGCCCGAACCAGGTGGGCAGTGAGCGTGGCGTCTCGGCGCTCAGCGTTTTCGCGAGGCAGTTCAGGAATGCGCTTGTCGCAGTGCTTCTTGTTGCCACAGTCGTCTCTTTCGCCATAGGGGAGACTGTCGATGCTCTTGTGATATTAGCAATTGTCATGCTCTCCGCAGCCACAGGCTTCGCGCAGGAATACAGGGCAGAGAACGTCGTTGCGTCTCTTGGTAGTCAGCTCCCGCGGAGGACCACTGTTGTGAGGCGTGGCGCAAGGGTCGACGTGGACGCAGCGCAGCTCGTACCGGGGGATATAGTCGTACTCTCAGCGGGGGACAGGGTCCCGGCCGACTGCAGGATAGTCGAGTGCTCCTCCCTGAGCGTCGACGAGTCTTCACTCACAGGCGAGTCCTCCCCCGTGCCGAAGTCGGAGGCTGCCGTCAAGGAGGAGACGCCCCTCGCAGACAGGTCATGCATGCTTTTCGCTGGCACGACTGTCGCCAGCGGAAGGTGTGTTGCAGTTGTCACGGCAACAGGCCAGGCCACGGAGTTCGGTGGGATAGTCGATACCGCTTCAAGCGTGGAGCGGGAGCCAACACCGCTGGAGAGGCACGTGGAGAGGATGGGGAGGAGGTTCGGGCTCGCAGCTCTTGCCATTGTCCTTTCTATCAGCGCCTTCGGGCTCTTGAGGGAGGCAGTCGCAGGCGTTCTCTCCGTCCCGTCGGTCCTTCTTCTCCTGCTCTTCGGAGTCTCGCTTGCAGTGGCAGCCATACCCGAGGCTCTCCCTGCAGTCCTCACAGCGACGCTTGCAGCGGGGGCGAGGGTTATGGCAAGGAACAGGGCACTCGTCAGGAGGATGTCTGCAGTCGAGGCGCTTGGCTCTACCGACGTGGTATGCTTCGACAAGACAGGGACGCTTACGGCGGGGGAGATGACAGTGAGTAACGTCTTCGCGTGCGGCAGGGTACTCAACGTGACAGGGAGCGGTTACAGTCCGAGCGGGGAGGTCACGGAGCAGGACGGTGGTCCGCCAAGGCAGGACGCTGCAGAGGCGCTGACAAGGATTGCAAGGGTCTCACTCCTCTGCAACGACGCTTCGCTCACCCAGGAGGGCGGTGTGTGGAGGGTGCAGGGGGACACCACGGAGGGCGCCCTGCTCTCATTCGCACGAAAGGTCGCCAGGACAAGCACAGACAGCGAGTTCTGGCAGAGGATAGCCGAGGTGCCATTCACGCACGAGAGGAAGACAATGACGACGGTCAACAGGGGTAAGGACGGCTCCATACTCGCGTGCATGAAGGGCGCACCGGAGGCTGTCCTGAGGGAGTGCGACAGTGTTCTATTCGAGGGCGAGGTCCCGCTCACCGCAGAGAGGGTGGCAGAGGTGGAGGCAGCAGTGAACTCTCTTTCAGCGCAGGGCCTCCGCGTCGTGGCAGTCGCTGACAGGAGGGGTGAACCAAGAGAAGGAGGAGGTTTCGTGCTTCTTGGCCTGCTTGCAATGTCGGACCCTCTCAGGGATGACGCAGAGGCAGCTGTCAGGGAGGCGAGGGAGGCAGGACTGATACCCGTGATGATAACTGGCGACCACAGAATGACAGCAGTTGCAGTGGCCAGGAAAGCAGGGATACTCAGGGAGGGGGACCAGGTGCTCACGGGGCAGGAGCTCCAGGCTCTTGGGAATGGGCTGGACGGCGTTGTTGAGAGGGTTGCTGTCTACGCAAGGATATCGCCGATGGACAAGCTGAGGATAGTTGACGCGTGGAAGAGGAGGAACAAGTTTGTGGCCATGACAGGGGACGGTGTGAACGACGTGCCTGCGCTGAGAAGGGCAGATGTGGGGATAGCGATGGGCATGAGGGGTACGGACGCGGCGAAGGACGCGGCTGACATAGTCCTGGCAGACGACAGCTTCGCTACAATAGTGAGGGCGATACAGCTTGGGAGGTGGATAAGGGAGAACATATCGAAGTACCTTCTTTACCTTGTCCAGTCGAACGTGGCAGAGGTTGCTGTGATGAGCGCAGCAGTCCTTGCTCTCTTCCCATACCTTGGTGTCGAGGCAGGTGTGGTTCCACTGCTCCCGGTGCACGTGCTTTACATCAATCTTGCAACAGACGGCCTGCCAGCCCTGGCCCTTGGTCTCAGCCCAGCCGGTGCACGTGTCCGCAAGAAGTCAGCAGACCGCGGGCTCTTCACGCGTCAGACAAGGCTCCTTCTATTTGGGATGACAGCACTTCAGATACCGATCCTGCTCGCTGCCTTCGTGGGTGGCCTGCCGATGGGGCTTGAGGCGGCCAGGACAAGGCTCTTCCTCCTCTTCGTGTTCATGGAGCTCGCTCTCGCACTCAACCTGAGCTCAACCGAGGAGAGCGTTCTGAGGGCTAGGCCTCATGGCCTTGTCGTCCTTGCTGTCCTCTGGGAGGCGCTGCTTGCATCGCTCATGGTGGAAACACAGTACGGGAGGTCTCTCCTCCACCTCTCCGTGCCGACCACAGTTGACCTCTTGTGGGTCATTTCTTCCGTCGCGCTAACCTTTGCAGGCGTCGAGCTTCTGAAGCTGCTTGCGCGCAAACGCGCGTTCACGCGGAGGCCTGCCCCTTCTCCTCCTTCCCGCCTGTCGTGACGAATGCTGCGAACGCCAGAAGGAGAAGAACAAGACCACCCGCTATCCCTGCCCTTGCGTCCCTCTTCCCAACCTCGTATATCACGGCTGGCACGAGGAGCATCAGTATCACGCCCGCCGCCCTCCTGCTCTTCAGCGCGCTCACCTGAAGCGGGACAGTGACGAGGTAGCTCAGAAGAAGCAGGATACCTGGGAAGACTATGGAGTACCTGCCAAAGACGAAGTCGAGCGCTGTACCCGAGATATCCACGAAGCCGTTCGCGTACCAGGCGGCGAGCAGCGAAAGGACGAAGCTCGCTACAGCCATCTTCTGGAGCAGCCTGCTGAGCAGGTCCACAGCGGATTCCCTCTCCTGGCCCTCGTACGCAGATATACCGAGCACAAGGCCAAGCATGACAGAGAATGAGCCAGCCATGAAGAGGTACGGGTTCCTGGTGACTTCCAGGTACACGCTTCCGGGCAGCGTCGCTGTTATTCCGTTAATTATCCAAAGGTACAGGGCGTAGCCCCCGCTCAGGACGAATGGAAGTATGAAGAGAAGCGCAGAGGCGTCTTCGTACGCGCCCTTCCGTGCCATCAAACGCCCCTCGCCTTTCCCGTTGGCTTAAAAGCGTTAAGAGTTATCCGTCCGCTTCTCGTCCCCGCCTTCGATCTCACGAGTCGTCCTGCCGAACGTCAGGTACGCTGTGTGCCCGACCATCGTTCCAGAGGGCCTTGTCATGCCGACCCTCGCCTCCAGCCGCCTCATCAGTATCTCCACTGTCTCTATGGAAACGAAGCCCTCCTCCTTCATCCTCTGAACCAGCTTCTCAGCCTGGTTCGTGGTGGGCGTCACTGCAGCAATGGGAGCAGACGGCTTGAGGCTCCTCTTCATGCTGCCCAACACCTCCCACGGGTCGCCCACGTCGAGCACTCCTGCGTCAATACCTGTCTCCTCGAAGCCGACTCTGGCGTCCGCAGTCCTGAATGTCACGTAGTCTGCCAGGCCGAGCTTCTCCAGGTTCTTCCTGGCGACCTCCTGGAAATCCTCCCTCACGTCGTAAGTGTAGACGTGGCCCGAGGGCATGACAAGATATGCAAGGAGTGCCGTAGTGGCGCCGCTCCCGGTGCCCGTCTCGACGACGCTGCTCCCTGAGTGTATGCCGAGCTTGAGCGCGATGAGGCCCATATCCTTCGGGTATATCACCTGTGTCCTCCTCGAGAACTTCATTATCATCTCCTCTATCGTCGGCCTTAGTATCAGCAGCTCGTCTCCCATCGTTGTCTTTGCCTTGAACCCGAACTCCCTCCCGACAAGGGATTCGCAGTCAAGTATTCCAAGGTGGGTGTGAAGCTTAGGTGTGTCCTTTGGCCTGACTATCCACTTCCGCCTCTCGTCCCTGTACACAAGAACGTATGTCTCGTCTGATATCCTTTCCACATGGCGCGTGTCCCTGCCAAGGTTTATATCCCATTTCCTGCACGAGAGGGAAGAGCTGCTGTCCCGGGTGGCCCAGGAGGTGAGTGCGTGAGCGGAGGAGAGATGGAGGGAGGAGAAGAGGTCTCGAGGGGTCGCTTTCCTCGCTCTTATTTCGCACCCAAGCCTGTCAAGGTAGGAGACGAGATAGACGTGGAGATATCTGAGGTGAGCAGGAAGGGTGACGGTGTCACAAGGGTTCAGGGCTACGTTGTATTCGTCCCCAGGACGAAGCAGGGTGACAAGGTGAGGGTTAAGATAACTCAGATAAGGCCTAACTTCGCAGTGGGCGAGGTTGTTGGCCAGGCATCGCCCGCCACCGCAACCTAGGCCCTCCACCAGTCGTACTTCAGGAACTCAACTGTATTCTTCGCTGCGTCTGCTATAGCTATTATGAACTGCTTCCTGACAGTTGTCGCAAGCCTTCCTGACCTCACGAGTGATGTGGCTGTTATCTTGTCAGCTGGCTTCATGACCTCAACGATGTACGGCGCGTGGTCTATACCCGGGCCGTGCTCGTAGACAGCGAAGTCAGACCCGAACTTTATCCCCGGCGTCACGACGTACCCCTCCTCCCTCAGCTTCCTGTAGACCATGAACTTCTCCTCGAAGTCAGCGTAGGAGGAGATGCATATCTCCTCGAGCTGCTTCTGCGTCAGCTCCCTCCCGCCCTCCCCCTCCACGGAAAGTACCTTCTTCTTCAGAAGGTAGTATCCCTCCATCAAGTCAAGTATAAGCGGCGCCTCGAACTCAAAGTCCTTCGGCTTCGGTATACCCAGAGGCTTGCCGTAGTACCCTTCCTTGAAGAGCCTCCTTGACGACTCCACATCCCAAACCACTATCCTGTTCTGGAATAGGACGCCCCTCGCCTTCATATTCTTCGGCCACCCGGAAGGCACGTTAAATCCTTGCCTAGAGACCGAGCGCGAGGACAGTGCTCGCGTCTGCAGCGCTCAGCATCGCGTCGGCGCAGTCCTCGAGCGCCTCAAGAACGTCCTTTACTATGATGAGCTCCTTTACGCCCTTCGCTGTCTTCATTGTCATAGCAACCGCCTCCCTGTACTTCGAGTCTATCGAGCTCTCTATCTGCTGAACCTGTGCAGCAAGCTGGATCGACTGCTCGGGGTTGATTGAGAGTGCCCTTATGCTGTCGTTCAGCTTGGATATGCCGTCTATCAGCATTCCAAGGAGGCCCGTTATAGCCTCCCTGTACCTCCTGTCCTTTGCGGATGACCGGGGGAGCTGGGACATCTTGAAGGCTATGCCGTTGAGGTGCCCAAATATGTCCTCTATCGAGAAGGCAGTCCTCAGAACGTCCTCCCTGCTCACAAGCAGTGTGCCCACCTGAGCCAGTTCCCTTATCAGAGCTGTCCTGAGCATCACGACGTCCTCCTCTGCCTTCTTTATCTTTATCAGCGAGGAGCTGATGAGGTTCTTCTCCCCTTTCACAATTGCGTCGTACTCCTCAAGGAGAACCCTGGCGGCGTCCAGGACACGCCTTGACTCGTCCTGCAGGACGACAACTGTTCTACGCCTAGCCTGCGTCTCGCTCTCAGGACCCGACAAAAGCCACAGCTCGCCCCATGGGTTGTAATCGTACTGATATAAGACTCAGCCCGCCGTACACCGGCGACCTTACTTCTTCTCTTGCTCCGAGGACTCCTTCGCGTACTCACGCAGCGGAGACATCAGATTTGTGAATTCCATCGGGAATACATACTTCGTCGAAGGGGAGGCGCCAAGCGCCTTCAGTGTGTCGAGGTACTGGAGGACCATCGTCTTCGAGTCTATCCCCCTTGCAGCCTGGAATATCTGTGTCAGCGCCTCGGAGTAACCCTGCGCCCGCAGTATTGCAGCCTGCTTGTCCCCCTCAGCCCTCAGTATCGTTGACTTCTTGTCGCCCTCTGCCACCAGTATCGCAGATTCCCTTCTTCCGTCTGCCTCTGTAACCATGGCCCTCCTAGTCCTCTCTGCAGACATCTGCTTTACCATTGCCTCCTGGACGTCCTGCGGTGGCCTTATCTCCCTGATCTCGACGTTCGTTATCTTTATCCCCCACCTCTCTGTCACCTCGTCAAGCTTCGTCCTGAGTATCTGGTTTATCTGCTCCCTCTTCGCCAGCAGCTCGTCAAGGGGTATGTCGCCCACAACAGCCCTAAGTGTCGTAGTCGCTATCCCGATTGATGCACCCTCGAAGTTCTGGACCTGGACTACGCTCTGAGTTGCGTCCATCACCTTGTAGTATATGAGGAAATCGATATCAGTCGGAGCGTTATCCTTCGTGATGCATGTCTGGTGAGGCACCTCGAGGAACCTCTCCCTCAGGTCTATCTTGTTTATCCTGTTAACAAGTGGCACTATGAATACAACGCCAGGCCCCCTCGCTCCAACGAGCCTGCCAAGCGTGAAAACGACAACCCTCTCGTACTCCCTGACTATCTTGATGGATGAAGCAAGGAACGCGAGTACGATGACAAGTACTATTATCACAGTGATGTAGCCGCTCAGGTCGGCGAGGGACTGGAGCGCCAGACCGGATAGGGGCATCATCTCTCCTTCTTCTCCACCACCAACCTAAGCCCTTTTACGTCTTTCACAACCACCTGAGAACCCCTCGGTATGTCCTGCTCGGAGGTCACAGTCCACTCCTCCGCACCTATGTTCGCCGTCCCGTAGCCTCCTGCCTTCAGCTCCGTAGTCATCCTCCCCTCCTTTCCGACCATCAGCCTTGTGTCGAAGTGCTTCGGCCTCCTCTGGAGCCCCTCCCTTATCCTGTACAGGTATACGCTCCCGACTATTATCGCCGCGCCCAGCAGTCCAAGGAAGATGTAGGTTGCAAGAGGTATAACGAAGAAGTTGCCCTGCGGCGGGTTTGTCGGGCTCGGGTTGGCAGGCGGGGGAGGGGTCTGGAAGATGAGTAAGAAGCCAATCACGAATATTATCACTCCGGCGAGTGCGCTGACACCGTGCTGCGTCTTCACCTCAAGGAATATGAAAGCAGCACCAATTATCATGAGAGCGATGGAAACTGCAGGCGCTCCGAAGACACCAAGCCCAAGCAGAGCGAGCGCGATCACAACTATCCCAGCTATCGAGAGTATCAGCGTGGGGTGGTAAATATCGGCGAGTATGGCGAAGACACCTATGAGGAAGAGCAGGCTTGACACGTTAGGGTCGCTTATCACAGAGATGAGCTGCGACCTGACACCGGGGGTTGCCACCTGCGTACCTGCTGGGACGCCCAGCGCTGTGAGTGCTGCAGAGAGGGATGTCGCGTTCACCACTCCGTCTATCACGTGCTCCTTCAGGGCCTGCTTGTCCGTGTACGAGACGCCCAGAGTCACCATGAGCCTTGCAGCCGTCGCGTTCCTGCCGAACTGAGAGGTAAGCGCCTCCATGTAGGTCGCGAAGCCGTTTATGTCCTTCCTGAGTGTAGTGTTCTCCTCGCCTGGAGGGATTGAATACACTATGGGAGTGGCTGAGCCTATTGTGGTCCCCGGGACCATGAATATCCTGTTCGACGCCTCCGCTATGTAGGAGCCTGCCGAGAAGGCGTGTGCACCTGGTGGTGCAATCAGTGTGACAAATGTCCCACCCCATCCCTGGTAGCCTGATATTGCACTGACTATCTTGTCCATGCTGTTCCCGTCGCCTCCAAATGTGTTCAGCACGAAGACGAAGTGCCCTGCACAGGCTGCCTCTGCGTTCCCTATCGATGTGCTGACGAAGTCAGAAGCGCCGGGGTCTATAGTCCCGTCTAGGGATGCAACGTAGTAGCCGGATGTGGATGTGCACTGGGAGTGAGATGCACCAGCCTGCAGAATGAGTGCGAGAAGCACTAAAACCATTGGAATGGCCAGGCTCGACTTCAACTGATACTACTCCTGCCCTAGCAGCATAAATAGTATACGTGTCAAGTCCACCGAGGGGGCTGCTTGCCTGGTCCGAGGATAACCGTTGTCGACCACCCGATGGTCCTTGAGCAGCTTACACTCGCGAGGGACAGGAGCAGCAACCAGGTTGTGTTCAGGAAGGCGATATACAGGCTGGGCAGGCTTCTTGCCTACGAGTTCCTGAGGACTCTCGAGACTGAGAAGTACAGGGTGGAGACGCCACTGGGCGAGAGCACAGGCTACAGGATAAAGGAGAACGACAAGATAGTGATCATAATGATTCTGAGGGCCTCTATACCCTTCGTCGAGGGGATGTACAAGATGCTCCCCATGGCGAGGACAGGGATAGTGAGCGCCTGGAGGGGCAAGGCGCCTGACTTCCCGATAGAGCTGAGCTACGCCAAGGTCCCGAAGATACACCAGGACGACATAGTGATAATAGCAGACCCGATGCTCGCAACGGGGCACACTCTCCTTGAGGTGGCAAACAGGATAATGGAGTCCGGAAGACCAAAGAGGCTTGTATTCTTCTCCGTGATCGCAACAATGCAGGGGATAAAGTACGTGAGCAGGAAGTACAGGTCCGCAGAGTTCTACACATGCGCAATAGACCCACAGCTGAACGAGCACGGGTACATCGTGCCAGGGCTGGGCGACGCAGGAGACAGGGCCTTCGGTTCACCGAAGTAGCTCACTCGGTTGATAGCCAGGGGAAGTAGGCTCTTGCCTTCCAGGAGTCGCCTCCCTTCTTCTCCGATGCCCTTAGCTCAAAGCTGCAGACAACGCCTCCCCTGCCAACACAGCCTGTCTCCCAGCTCGTGTAGCCCCTCTTGTATACCTCCTGGGCCACCCCAGCAGCTGTCCACCTCACAACGTCGCACCTGCACCTCTCCGCACCCATTCCTTCCTCGCAGAAGGCGCATGAAGAGAGCTCGAGCCTGAACGCCTCACCCCTTCCCTTGTCTCCCTCTATCTTCAGCTCCCCCCAGCCCGACTCAGCTGTCAGCTGCTGGAAAAGAGAAAGGAGCTCCTCCACACTCTTGCCCTGGGAGATAACTTGCTCTTCATTGCAGCTGATACCTGAAGTTCACAGTGTCCGCCGTGGATTCAACCTGAGGCGAGGCGCTGTACACAGACCTTATCGCTTCGCCTATGTAATTCTTCAGCCACACGGACCACTTGATTCCAAGCTTGTGGTGCACAATCAAAGTCACGTCTCTTCCAGTCTGCGATATCTCGTACTCCATCAGCCTCCCGTAGTGGGAGTAGAGGCCTAGATAAAGCACGAAGCTGTTGTGCGACACCTCCTTGAACCAGAAGTTCATCACCTGCCTGGGCACCTTGGAGCCCTGCTCCTTCCCCACCCTGGCGAGCTGCTGCTCGTCCGCTGCCTCAAGTATCGACCTCAAGTTGTCCTCTGGCAGCTGGACGAAACCGAACTTCTCTGCTATCCTGTCCCACTCGTTGTACTTCGCAAGTATCGAAGCTATGAACGAGTTGACACTCATCTTCCTGCTTTCAGCCTCCCTGACGAGGCTCTCCTCGAGCTGCTTTGGCAATCTCACGCTCCTCAGTACTGTCTTATCCAACACAGTAACGTCTCATGGTTCAGAGAGATTGCTCCATTAATTAATCTTTCAGATAACGCACAGTGCCCAGTCGAATATTCAATGCCCCGTCCGGAGCTCGCCTTCGTCTGTAATCTGTCGATTACAGCTGCCTCTTCCGGTGTTGTGCAAACACAAAGTGAACCGCCCAGTTATATCCTGCACCTGCGGATTGCTGCCATGAAATACTTGGCGAAGACAGTGAGCGAAGCGAAGAACACGGCGCACGCCTACATGGTGTGGGACTCGGAGATAGAGGAGGCGCTCGCAGACTCTGGCGCGTGGCTTCGTAACACGCTCCTTCTTCCTTTCGAGAGGTACAGCGGCGTACTCACACTTACAGAGAAGTCGATCATGTTCGCAGGCAGGTCTCTCAAGACAGGCTCCACTGTAACGCTGGAGATACAGGCTTCGCAGGTGGCCAGGCTTGGGCTTGAATTCGACGAGAGGGTTAAAGAGAACCCAAGGATAGACGGGACGCTTAAACCCATAACTGTAACTTACAGGAAAGGCGACTCTCTGGTGACGGCATACCTCTGGGTCAACCACGACAGATACACCGGGTCAACGGAGAACCACATCTGGTTCCAGATCCTGAGCAGCTGGCTTGCTTCGTACACACTTCAAAATGAAAAGGTGAAGAAAGGAGGTGAAGACGAATGATAAGAAGGTCGAAGATGGAGATACTGATGGACATGCTCAAGATAATAGCACAGGAGGGCTCGATAAGAAGAACGAGGCTGATGTACAGGGCAAACCTCACGTGGACAACGTTCAGGGAGGCGCTGTGCAACCTCGAGAATAACGGGCTTGTTTCAGCAGAGAAGAGGGAGAACGGTGTCTTCGTGAGCCTCACAACACTTGGATACGAGACACGCGCCTCGTTCGAAAAGCTGGAGAAGTTCGCAGCTTCTACAGTGCCAGCCGAGCAGACAGCTCAGCTCACTGTTCAGGTAGCAATGTGGTGAAAGGTCCAGGATGCGGCTGCCGCTTCAGACAGTCCTCTCCTGGCCATGCGGAGAGCTCCAGGCGTAGTCTCCAATTCTGGATTCTGAGTCGAGTGCGCAAGTGGCGCAGAGCCACCTGTCCATCCTAGTGTTGTAAGTACAGTCGTCGAACCTGCCGCAGTTCTCGCACCGCCACAGGTAGTGAAGTAGAGTAGGCTTTGCCATGTCGTTCATAAGGCCACCAGCTTCCCCCGATGCAATAAGGGCTTTCAGCCATATCATGAGCGCCCCAATGCAGCGCACAGGATTCTGGCAAACGCTACAGATTTCTGCTCCATGTCTTCATAGACCAGGACGCCAATCAGGGAGAACCAGCTGTGGCTTCAACCTTCTTCAGCTGCCTTCCGTACATCTCTATTATCTCGTCGACAGTTGTCGCATCCTCAGGCCCCTTGTCTTCCCTTATGTTACCTGTGAACTTCGGGAACCTGAGCGAGATCCCGCTTCCCTTCCTGACCCTGTCCATCCCGGCTGTGTGTGTCGGAGAGAGTGTCAGCTCAGAAGCGATTGTCTCTATCACAACTTGAGGCCTGAACCACACGTCCGGCACCATCTTTGACTCGACGTTGGGGGGCTTGACGTGGCTCTCGAATGGCTTGAGCATCTTAGGTATCCTCTGCAGGTCCTCGTCGGAGAAGCCTGTGCCTATCTTTGCGACGCTCGTGTACACACCCCTCTTCTTGTCGTATGCAGCGAGAAGGTACGTTCCGTAAGTCCCAGCCCTCCTGCCCTTGCCGTGGAACCCTCCTATTATCACAAGGTCTAGCGTGTCTGTCAGCTCGGACCTGTACTCCCTCTTCAGCTTTATCCAGGCGAACTCCCTGGCACCAGCCCTGTAAGGCGAGTCCATGTCCTTCACGACAAGACCCTCGCAGCCGTTTGCGATCGCCTCCTCCATGAACCTCTCTATCTCCTCCGGGTCTCTTGTCCTTATTGCTGGGACAGCCCTTGTCCTCTCTGTCTCCCTGATAACCTCCTCCAGCCTGCTCCTCCTCTTTAAGTAAGGGAGGAGTGTCAAGTCCTTCGTGTTGAGGAAGAGAATGTCGAAGAAGTTGAGCGCCACTGGGTACTTCTCTATCGCCTCCCTGATTCCGTACTTCCTCCTCCTGTGCATGAGCTCCTGGAAAGGCAGGTACTCGCCCGTGTCTTCGTTTATCGCCACAACCTCTGCCTCCAGTATTCCCCTCCTTGCTGACACATTCTTCAGGACAAGCTCCACAGCGTCGGGGTAGTGGGATGTGATAACCTCGAGCCTCCTGGAGAAGAGCTTCACCTCCTTCCCGTCCCTGTGTATCTGGAGCCTCTCTCCGTCAAGTTTGTACTCGGCTGCGACAACCCTGTTCCCGAGCTTCTCGACTATGGCTCTGGCAGACTCGAGCCTCTCCGCAAGCATGGGCCTTATCGGCACTCCAACCTCCACCCTCACCTCAGAGATCCCCTTCAGCCCCTTCTCTGCCACAGTCTTCACTATGAACCCAAGGTCTGGGTGGACGTTGTACGCCCTCTCTATCTCGGGTCTGTGCGCCTTGCTCCCGAGAAATGCGAGCGACGCTGCGTCGAGGACTGTGTAGTCTGCGACACCAAGCCTGAGCTGGCCCGTTACAGTCCTCATTATGAACTTCGCCTCCTGGGGCGTTGCGTCGTTCAGCAGGCTTACAAGCTCCTTCAGCTTCGACTCCACCGAGCCCTGGCCGCTCTGCTTCGCTATCTTCAGGAGTGTCTCATACACCCTGGAGAGTGTGAGTGGCTCTGAGAAGAGTGTCCCCTGACTCTTCCTCTCCATCAGCTTCTCAGCCGCGCTCCCTATGTCGCCCACCTTGACGTACACCCTGTACACCGAATCTCCGTCGAGGCCTGTCGCAAGGCCAAGTGCTCTTAGAGCCATCTTCTCCGCGAGCCCGAGCTCGACGCCCTCGTAGTCAGGCCTCAGCTTCCCCTGCGTGAGGTAGACAAGCATGGGAAGCTCGTCCTTCGGCGTCTCCTTCAGGAGGGAGGCAAGCACCTCTGTCGTCTCTATCCTGCCCGATATCCCCTCGAGCCTACCGTAGTATTCGGCTACTGTTGAGTACCTCACGGCGTGACCCGTCCCCTTCCAGGCATAGACAGATATAGGGTTTGGCAGGCACAGACATCGCATTTAGAAACACTTAACTGGCACTTACAACGCGAGGTGAGTGGTCAAATTTGGGAGGAGTCAAGAGGAAGTCTCTGGCTTCGATGGAGAAGCAGCAGGAGTCTCAGAGCGCGGCTGAGCAGCCCGGCCAGACTGAGAAGGGCAAGAAGGGGAAGGAGGTGAAGGCAGCTCCTCAGCAGCAGAAGAGGCTACCGTTCCTTGTACCCAAGATTTCAGACGAGGAGATGCTGAAGGCGCTCTCCTCTCTAAAGGCGATAACTGTATTCTCTGCTTCGAGGGCACTTGGAGTTAACGCGTCAATAGCTACCGGCCTGCTCTACTCCCTGGAGGCGAAGAAGATGATCAGGCGGGCAGGTGGGTTCAGCGGGCATTACGTCTGGTCTGTCTCGCAGCGCATTACTGTCTGAGCGTGAGCACGTCCCCAGGCTTCACAGACTCCAGGACATCTAGCCCGATATCGACTCTCCCAGTCGGGTTGAGCGGCCTTTCACTCTTCGCGTCCCTCAGGAATATACAGACGAGTGAGTTAAGAGGAAGGAATGCCACGTCTCCTCTGCCGAAGCTGACGCGCGGCTTCTCCACGCCTACCCTTACAGAGGTGAAGAGGCAGACCATGCCAGGCTGGACCGTGGCCCTGCTCTCTATCGGAAGGGACCTTGTGAGTGTGCCCACTGTAACGGGGGCAAGGTGCCTGTAGAAGGAGAGCCTTGCCTCCCCCCTTCCCCTGACAGAGAGTCTCAGTTCTATCCTTGAGACAGAGCCGCCTCCCTTCTCCTCTCCTGACAAACGTGCTGTCCCTGGGCTGCGCCGTCTTATCCTTTTTCATGCCGCCCGGAAAGATTTATCTTGCCACCGGAGGGGGCGGTATCGAGCCCGTGTCCCTTCTCATGGTACCAAAGCAAGCGAGGAAACCCAGACAACCTGCCGAAACAGATTTCGTTGTGAAGATAGGGCCGCCGAAGCTCACAAGGTTCGAGAGGGCAAGAATAATCGGCGCGAGGTCTCTGCAGATAGCGATGGGAGCCCCTCCCTTCATCCCGCTGGAAGGAGGGTACAAGAACCCCATAGAGATAGCGATGGAGGAGCTGGAGCTTGACGCACTGCCCATATCAATACGCCGCTCCCTCCCAAACGGAGTGAGCCAGGACATACCGATAAAGGCGCTCGCCAAGTAGTGGCGGCGGGCGGGCGCTCCGACTGTTTCTTGTTTCTTCAAGCTTGGCTGCATCACAGAAGCGCGTTTCACGATTTATCCCTTCGTTGTTCGCTGCAGGAGCACCTCTATACGCATAAATACACCGGAACTCTGCCGCCCCGCTTAAGGTCATTCACATGCCAAGAAAGAAACAAGACGGCAACGGCAACGACAACGGAGAACAGGCGAGCGAGGCCGCCCCCGCGGCTCCGCCCAGGACGTCACCGCCGAACCACATATTCGTTGGGAAGAAACCAGTCATGAGCTACGCCATGAGCGCCCTCATCCAGCTCACGCAGGCTGGTGAGATAGTGGTCAAGGCGAGAGGGCTCGCAATAAGCAGGGCTGTCGACGTGGCTGAGATAGTCACCAAGAGGCTCGGCAACGGTGCCTTCAAGGTGAAGGACATACGCATCGACACAGAAGTGGTCGGCGAGGGCACGGAAACCAGGAACGTCTCTTCGATAGAAATAGCAATCGGGAAGTAGTTCCCGGGTCGGCGAACAGAGCGGTAGAGCTGTTCCTGTGAACCAGTGCACCTGCTGCTCCTTGCAACGGCTCAGCTGCTACAGAGGAGCAGCTTCTCCTTCCTTGTCATCTTTTTTATCTCTATTTCTCTTCTAAGCGCCTCTCCCCTGCTCCGGAATCGCTCGAAGTGGATGAGTACTACAGGAATCCTCTGCCTTGTGTACCTCGCTCCTTCTCCAGTGTTGTGCTCTTCAAGCCTCCTGCTCAGGTCTGTTGTGTATCCTGTGTAGAGTGTTCCGTCGGCGCACATAACTATGTAGACGCAGTGCTGCAGCACGCCCAAGCTGGCCGGATGTCCTCTTTTGATTTTTCTCCTTGCTCAAGAACAGAAACTGAATACCGATTGCAGATTCTTGATATGGGATAAAAGTTATAAACGAAAATCGCGTGGCGAGTGATAACAACAAGTTGGTTGACACACGTGCACAACCCGTAACAAGACCGGGGGTTGCTGCGCCAAAGTTCTCTGACAAGGACCTTTATTCACTTGCAGAAAAGTTCGGCACCCCATACTACCTCATAGATGAGGCGACGCTGAGAAAAAAAGTGAGCGACATCGAGCAGGCATTCACTGAGTTCAAGGGAGCATTCAGGGTAGCGTATTCGATAAAGGCGAACTTCAACCCTTCCGTGATAAAGACATTCGTCAGCGAGGGGATAATGTTCGACCTGACTACGCCAAACGAGCTTTACTTCCTGATGAAGTGCGGCGGCTCGGCCGAGAATGTGATGTACACAAGCATAACAGAGACAGAGCAGGAGTTCGAGTCCGTCCTCTCGATGGGAGTGAAGAGGATAGCAGTGGCGAGCTACAACGGTCTGAACAACCTGACAGCTGCGGCCGGCAAGACAGGGACGGAGGTGAACGTGATGATCAGGGTGAACCCAGAAGTGCACGTCCACGCGGAGCTCCGCGGTTCTCTCAGGCACGGGAAGTTCGGCCTTCAGCTGAGCGGCGAGGGTGACGACAGCGCCTTTTCAGTGCTGAAGAAGGTTCTTGCGACGCCTGGCCTGAAGTTCGAGGGCTTCCACTTCCACCTCGGGAGCCAGATAGAGGACCCTACGTGCTACGCGGAGGCGATAGAGAAACTGGAGGGCTTCATACTCAACTCGAGGAGGCAGCTCGGCGAGTTTCACGTCAGCACGATAGACATAGGCGGTGGGCTCCCTGTCTCCTACGGAAAGGGAGTCCCGTCACCGAACGATGTAGCCTCGAAGATAGTAGGGCAGCTTAACAGCCTTGCTGAAAGCATAGGGGACAGGTTCACTCTGATAGCGGAGAGCGGCAGGTTCCTCAGTGCAGAGTCTACAGTGCTCGTCTCTAGGATAGTGAACGTGAAAAGGTTCGGCGAGAACAGGTACGTGTACATAGACGCTGGCTACCACGTTCTTGTAGACAGCGCTCTGCTGAAGCACGAGTACCCTGTCGAGGTGGTGCCAGGGGGCAAGCAGGCAATGCAGAAGACAGTTCTGGTTGGCAGACTGTGCGACCCGCTCGACGTATTCACTACATCCAGCAGGTCGAAGCTTGGAGGCGCTGAGCCTGGTAAGCTCGTTATGTTCAGGGACGCGGGCGCCTACTCGATAGTGATGAACATGGCATTCCACAGCCAGCCGAAGCCATTCATACTTATGAGGAGCGAATCTGGTGCGTACAGGGTTGTAAGGAAGGGGCAGACTGTGGAGCAGCTCTTCATAGAGGAGGGCGGCGACTGCGTCGCCGCATAGAGAGTGCCACAAAACGGATAAATCAGCATAAGACCGGCTCGGCCACGCTTGACGCTAGAGGTCATAATAGGCCCAATGTTCTCAGGAAAGACGTCCGAGCTGATCAGGCTTGTGGAGAGGGAGGTCTATGCAAAGAGAAGGGGTGCGATATTCAAGCCTGCTATAGACAGGAGGTACAGCGTGAGGGAGGTTGTCACTCACAACGGGCTGAGGTACGAGGCGTACTCAATAGCGCCGAACGAGGAAGGGCAGGAGAGGATCCGTGAGGTTGTGAACACAGACGGCCTTGACGTCATAGGCGTGGATGAAGTTCAGTTCTTCCCTGAATCTATAGTAGACCTCCTCGACAGGCTCGCATTCGAGAAGAGGGTCATAGCGTGCGGACTGAACCTTGACTTCAAGGCAGAGCCGTTCAGCACCACAATGCAGCTGGCAGCGAGGGCAGACAGGGTGAGGTACCTTAGCGCTGTCTGTGTAGTGTGCGGGCAGGAGGCTACAAGGACGCAGAGGCTGATAGCCGGAAGGCCTGCGCCAAGAGACTCACCAGTGATAATAGTTGGAGGCAAGGAGATGTATGAGCCACGCTGCAGAGGGTGCCACCAAGTACCAGGGTAGAAGGATTGATAACTCCCATGGGAGAGCTAGGCTGACCTGAGTTGGCTACAGAACCAAGGGACGAGAGCGGGAAGCTCTACCACATAGGGCTTGGAAGGAAGGACGTCGGAAAGGTTGCACTTCTCCCCGGTGACCCGGGACGTGTCCCGAGGATAGCCAAGCGCTTCAGGGACTGGAAGCAGGTTGGTTCGCACAGGGAGTACCTGACGTACGGCGGTTACGTCGGGGACGAGTACGTCATTGCGATGAGCACTGGGATAGGGGGGCCAGCGACTGCGATAGCTGTGGAGGAGCTGGCAAGGCTTGGTGTCGAGGTTATGATCCGTGTTGGGACATGCGGCGCGCTGAGGCGTGAGGCCGGTGTAGGGAGCGTGGTGATCGCCGACTCTGCTGTCAGGCTTGACGGTACCACTGACCAGTACGTTATGAAGGGATACCCGGCAGCGGCAACGCCTGAGGTTGTCCTTGCACTTCGGGACGCCGCAGCCTCTCTCAGGAAGAGGGCTCTCGTCGGCACAACCGCATCCACTGACTCATTCTACGTCGGTCAGGGCAGGGCAGGATTCGGTGGCTACTTCCCTTCCCACAACCGTTCGCTCCTGGACGACCTGCGGGCCGCCCGCGTCCTGACTTTTGAGATGGAATCGTCAACACTCTTCACTCTCGGAAGAATATTCGGGCTGAAGACAGGCGCACTTTTCGCCGTTGTTGCGAACAGGGAAACAGATGAGTTCAGGGTGGACGCAGGCGTTGACGACGCGATAGAGATAGCTGTCGAGTGTGTGAAGAGGCTATCCTCTCTCGGTCTCACAGGAAGGAGTGGGAAGGGAGGCAGACGGACAGGCTGACAGCAGGCTAGCGGAGCGAAAGGGCTGTCCTGAGAACTTCTCTACCAACAAGTCTACCGAGCGAGCCGTGCCTTGAGTTCTTCTCCGTGAATCTCATGCTGTCACGGTTTGAGGTTTGCGAAACAAGAAGCGGGACAGGGTCGGGAGAGTGCATCATTAGCGAGCAGGGCGTCGAGTGGTCGCAGGACACAACGATGCGCGCGTCCCTCAGCTTCTCGCTCACCAGCGAGAAGAAGTCAGAGTCTATCCTCTCGATAGACTTCTTCTTGCCAACCGGGTCGCCGTCGTGGCCGAACTCGTCAGGACCCTTCATATGCGCGTACACAACCCTTCCCTCTGCAATCTCCCTCACGAAAACCTCTCCCTTTGACCTTACGTCGCTCCTCTCCCCCGTCTCGACTATCTTCATGCCCAGCAGCTTTGCTATCCCTACCTCGACTGGCATGTCGACAAGAGCTGTGCCTGCCATTCCGTACTTCTGCTCGAACGGCTGAACTTTCGGGAGGTGGTCCCCAGCGTCCCTGAGCAGTACGCAGTTAGCTGGCAGCTTGCCCCTCGAGACCCTGTCCTTGTTCACACGGCTTGAAGAGAGCACCTTCGCTGCCTTGGCAGTGAACTCGTTCACAAGAGAGGCTGCCCTCTTCGCCCTTGGGTCTTCGGTGAGAGGGACAGATAGTGCCACTCTCTCGCCTTCCTTTACGCTCACCGCTGCCCCGAAGCCACCGACCCTTGTGTAGGCGGGGTCTGTGTTCGATATCTCAGCAGAGAGAGGCACGTCGCTCATGATAACAAGAACGCCCCTGTAGCCCACGGTGGAGACGAATCTGAACTCTGCGTCCTTCAGCTTTATACCGTTCACCTCCTCGGCCAGCTTCCTTGCCTCGTGGTCTGTCAGGTTCCTGCCCGCCCTCCTGTCGACAATTGCAGTGCCCGAGCAGGAGGCAAAGTTGGCCCTCAGCGCAAGCCAGCCGTCCCTGAACTCAAGCCCAGCCCCCACCGCCTCGATGACGCCCCTTCCCGGATACCTTCCCTCGAAGGAGTAGCCGAGCATGCTGAACACAGCTATGTCCGACTCCGGAGCTATCCCTTCACCAACAGTCACGACACTGCCAAGCCTCGACGATGAGGAGATAATGTCGAGGTTCGGTGTGAATGCTGCCTGAAGCGGTGTAGTGTAGTTCAGCCTCCTGTCAGGCCTGTCGGCACAGCCGTCGAGGAGGACGTAGCCGACCTTCATGCGGCAGGAGAGTTGAATGCGGACAATAAAAGCACGGCTGCATGCTCTGCTTGAGGCGACAGTTTCTGGTCAGCTTGTCTTCACAGCCCTGTCTGCACGCCCGATCTTGACGACCTTCTTTTTGGGCTGGAGCTCCGAGAGAATCTGAATGACTGTCTTCCCGAGTGTGGGGTGGACGAAGTCTGGCGCTATCTCTGACATTGGGACGAGGACAAATGCCCTCTCCTGGACCTTCGGGTGAGGCACCTGGATCCCTTCATCAGAGACCTCCTCGCTGCCGTAGAAGAGGAGGTCTATATCTATCACCCTCGGACCGTACCTTGTGCCCTTCTTCCTGCCTGCTCGCACCTCAGTTGTCTTCAGGAACTCTAGAAGTTCGCGCGCCTCCATCTCTGTCTCAAGCTCAGCCACACAGTTCACGAACCATGGCTGGTCTTCCACGTACATCGGTTCTGTCTCGTAGAGGGAGGAGACACTCAGCACCTTCACCCTATTCCCAAGCATCGAGATTGCCCTCTTCACGTTCTCCACCCTGTCGCCCAGGTTCGAGCCGAGCCCGACGAAGACCCTCAACTGTGCATCGCACAGTTAAGGTGCCTGAAAAGCGTTCTATCTATATACGGAGCCTGGCGTGAAGGAGGGAGCATGGACGCTGAGAGTTACTTTGACAGGAGGATGACGGAGAGGGAAAGGGCAGTTTTCGAGGCAGGGATAGCGCTCGGCTCGATGTACCACCAGTTCGTGGGCACGCCTGTTGCGGCTGACGAGCGTGTTGTGAGAAGCCTTGAGCGTGCGATCGAGAGGAGTGCAATGCTCCAGCCTTACAGGAAGGAAGTGAAGGCAAGCATAAGGAGGGAGGGGCTGAAGCGAGGGAGGCACATGTACGACTACGGCGGCCTCAGGGCGGAGGACATGGAGCTGCTCGTGAAGGTTGAGTTCGGGAGAGCGAGTGTCACTGCAAGGATGAAGTACATCCCAGAGCTTGACTATCCGCTCATGTACGTCGAGAGTGTCGCCTGACGCCTACCTGCTGCCTGCCCGATATCGCCTCAGCCACCCTGACTGCGTGAAGTGTCTCCCTCACGTCGTGCGTCCTGACAATGTCTGCGCCGCAGAGGACAGCTGCCGAGGCTGCCCCGAGGGACCCTGCAAGCCTCTCTTCAGGGTCTTCAAGTCCAAGTATCTCGCCTATGAAAGACTTCCTTGACGGAGAAACGCAGACAGGCCTGCCGAGCGCCCTCACCATCGCTGTGTTCCTGATTACTGTGCAGTCCCACTCGTACCAGGGCATCACTGTCTGGCGAGAGAAGCCAGCTCCCCTTCCCCTTTCCCTGAAGAAGCCTATTCCAGGGTCCACGACTATCTTTCTCCTCTCTATCCCTGCCTTGTCGGCTATCTTGATGGAGCCACTGAGCGCTCTGATCACCCTCTGGACAGGCGAAAGAGAGAAGTCGCCCCTCCCGTCGTGTGCCATCACCACAACAGAGGCGCCCCTCTCCTTCACCACAGACGCCATCCTGCTGTCCCCCTTCAGCCCTGTTACGTCGTTTACCAGCACAGCTCCCATCCTGAGTGCTGCATCGGCTACGCTTGCGCGGAAAGTGTCCACCGATATCCTGATCCCGCCTATCTCCTTCATTGCAGCCACGAAAGAGCAGACCTTCTCCCTCTCCCTGGACTCCGAGATTGATGTCCCTGCGTATGGCGCCGTGGAAACAGCACCCACGTCGATTATCTCTGCCCCCTGCTCCATCATTGACCTCGCGACGCTGACAGCCTCTTCAGGGCTGCTCACAAAGGACCCCCTGTAGAAGGACTCGGGGCTCAGGTTAACCGCGCCCATCACCCTGACAGGGCTCCCGTCTCCAACTGGGAGCCCATCGATATCCGCATAAACACTCATGGCTCCTCCTTGCGCGCTTTACGATAAAGACTTTGGCCCGCGGGCAAACGCTAATAACCCGGCCGGCTTCGCTTCGGGGATGTATGGTTGAGATAAGAAAGGATTATTTCACCGAGAAGCTTTCCATAGTTCTCCCTGACAGGAACCCGAAGCTTGCACAGGTCCAGGCAAGAAGCGAGAAGTGCCCGTACTGCCCGGGCAACGAGGAGATGACACCACCCGCAGACCTTGTCCTTGTGAAGAGGGGGGATACACTCCTTAAACAGACTGATACGGAGGGCGATGCTGTAAAGAACTGGGTCGTAAGGGTTTTCCCCAACAGGAACCCGCTTGTTACGCCAAACGCGGCCCCCTCATACGGGGAACCACCCCACTATAGCGAGCCAGCAGTCGGGTACCACTACGTCCTTGTCGCCACACCAAAGCACGACATTCCCTTCGCGAGGATAGACACGGAGCAGTGGACAAACATACTTGCTTCCATGCAGGACAAGGTGCGCTGGCTCTACTCTCAGAAGGGCGTCAGCTACGTCACAGTCTACGTGAACAGCGGCAGGGAGGCAGGCGCCACCGTCTCTCACCCCCACATCCAGATAATCACGACGCCGCGTGTACCGCCGAAGGTCGAGACAGAGGCCGAGACTGTCCAGAATTCTCTGAATGACCTCGGCGTCTGCCCGATGTGTCAGGTGATCGGTTCAGAGACAGGTGGCCCCAGGCAGATACTGGCGACAGACTCGTTCATCGCCTTCACTCCCTGGGTCTCCACGCACTCCTACGAGTTCTGGATATACCCCAAGAGGCACCAGACAAGCATACTGAAGCTATCCCAGAAGGAGATGATGGACCTGGCAGTGATGCTGAGGTCAACTCTTGGTGGTATGTCAAAGGCTCTCGACGGCTGCCCGTTCAACATGGTCTTTCACAGCTCGTCTGAGAAGAAGACAACGAAGCAGATCCACTGGCATATAGAGGTGTACCCGAAGGTATCTGGCTGGACAGGCCTGGAGCTCGGGGCTGGAATTTACATAAACGAAGTCTCGCCAGAGCTTGCTGCGCAGACGCTCGGGGCTAGCGCCAGGAAGGAGCTTGCCCAGCTCGTAGGAATAACCTAGCCTTCCGACTTGATCGTGTCTATCAGTCTGGTTGGGAAAGGGTCCCTGCCGAGGCCTATCGCGCAGTAGTAGCTCGTGTAGTCCAGGACGTAGGTCATGGAGGCGAGCTGAGCCAGAGAGGAAACCCCTGAGCCGGAAACAGTGATCGGGTCTGCCCCCAGCCTCTTGAGCGACTCTTTCATCCTCTCTGCCTTTCTCGACTCACGCTTGCTGTCCATCGTGTGGCTAAGGAACACAGGTACGAATCTCCCCCTGCCTCCTTCCCAGGCCTCAACCTCGTTGTGGAAGAGCTCTGGCATTACGTCGAAAGAGGCGTGCTTCTTTGCGTTTTCGTTAAGTGCATTCTTGAACCTCACTGCAACGCCCCTCGTCAGAACAGTCCCGTAGACCTTCGGGACGCGCCCTATGAGAGAAGATGCCAGCCTCTTTGCCCTGTTCCGGCCGGCTGGGGACCTCACGGAGAGGCCTGGTGCAACCCTCTCCATCTCCTCTATCGCCTCCCTGCACTCCTGCTCGCAGCCGAGGCCGAAGACTTCGTTGCAGAGGGAGACGCACGCGAATATTATAAATGGGAGCATGTACCTTGGTGCCTTTATCTCTGGCATCTTTATGTAAGGGACTCCCTCCTCTATCGCGACATCCCTGAGCTTACCCCCGGAGGATATGCAAACCACGTTTGCCCCCCTCGCCATCGCAGTTTTCATCATCTCTATCGTCTCCTCTGTCCCGCCTGATGCGCTGCATGCTATGGCCACTGTATCCCTCATATCCGTGAGCGGTATGTGCCCCTTGTAGACGTCGAATTCGAGCCCTTGCCTGCCGCTCAGCCAGCCCCTGATTATGTCACCTGCAGCAGCGGAGCCACCCATACCCAGGAGTGAGACCCTTCTGTACCTTCCACTCAGAGCCTCAGCCCTCACAGCGAACCCCTTTCCTGCTAGAGAAGGCCACTCCTCGTATGCACTGTGAACCTCGGCTGTGTCGTACCTCATGACACGGCTCAGTGAGAATCTATCGTGCAATCTCTTTCACTGTTTGAGACGGTTCGGCCCTTCTCAGAAAGCACCGCTTTTAAGCTCGACGCTGACTATGGCCCCAAGATTGAGCACGGCGTACTTCCCCTCCATTAGCGGTCCAGGGTTGACGACTGTAGTCCCTCCAAGCCTGTCAATTGCCCTTGATTCGTGCGCGTGTCCTGAGAGGACGACAGCCGGGTCCTCCCTCTCGATGTACTCCCTCACAGGCAAAGAGCCTATGTGCCTGCCTCCAGCCATGTCGCACTTCGTTTTCGCAGGAGGACAGTGCGAAACAAGGATGTCCACCCTGCCAAGGCTCGAAAGTATGCTCCTGGCCTCGCTGTCCTGCAGCTCGAATGTTGTGTTCATCCCTGTGACGTTGGACCCGCCAAGCCCCCCTATCGTCATTCGGTCGATTCTCTTCCTTCTGCCGTGGAGCTTTACAACCCCGTCGGGTATTTCTATATCGGGGGCATCCGCGTTTCCGGGCACGTAGTAGACTGCGCGCGCAGATGATAGGAGCTCACCGAGGAACCTTGCCGCGAAACCGCTCCTCCCGCCCATCTCCAGGTCACCGCCGACTATCACAGCGTCGTACCGCGCCGCCGCGTCCCTCGACCATGCAAGCGCACTTTCACTCATGTGTACGTCTGTGACGAAGAGGACATTCATATCTTTCCACTCCTTGCACCCGCCCTTCTCCTCTCGCCGTAGGTAGCCTGGAATAGATGCTCAATCAGCAGCTCCTGCGATTTGGTCATAGCCTTCCCCCTCCTCTCCATCATCCTCCTCTGTGTCTCCACGACTGACTCGAGTTTCAGCTCGACGAGCCTCCTCCTCTGGCCGTCCCAGTAGGTGAAGCTGGGCACGTCATCGTCTGCCAGCCCAAGCACATGGCTAGAAACACCAACTGCCTTGCCAGCGAAGACAAGAGCACCTATCGAGAGCTTGGCCATATCTGCCACGACAGGACCCAGCTTCTGCCTGCCTGTCTCCACTCTCTTCGAACCCACTCGCGCCCTCACAGACCCGTACGTGTTCTTCAGGTTGCTGAACGTGCATCCTGCACCGATGTTCACCCACTCCCCAACTATCGTGTCACCCACGTAGCCGTGGTGAGCCTTGTTTGTGAATGGCATCAGTATCGCGTTCTCGACCTCTCCCCCTATCCTGCACTGCTCGAAGATAGACGTGCCGCCCCTTATCAGGGCAGACTGAACCCTTGCCCCCCTTCCAATGAAGCACGGTCCTGAGAGCCTGGAGAAGTGCTGTATCACCGCTCCCTCCTCCACAACAACAGGACCTCCTCCAGTGTCGAAAGCAACGAACTCGTCCACCTGCGCACCCGGGTCAATCCTAAGGTTCGAGGCAGGTCCGTTGAGAGAGACGTTCCTGGGGAGGGACTCGACCCAGCCAGCCCTGGACGACTGCAAGGCGATGGCTGAGCCGTTGCTCTCTATCATGTCCCAGTAGTTCTCGAAGAGGGCGCCCCCTTCTGCGTCCTGCCTCTCCAGCCCATCTGTCAGCCTCGAGGCAGATTTCATGCCAACCACCCCGGGCTGGAGCGCCACTGAGCCAGGTGTAGCCAGGAGAAGGGAGCCGCCGCTGAACACTGCCACGCCCTCCTTTCCTGCAAGCCTCCTGAGCTCCTCAGTCGGCCTCGCCCTCGCGTTCACGAACAGGGCTCCCTGCTCTGGCCTGGTGTTGTACTGCGTGCTGAGCCTTTCCCTGCAGACAGACTCCAGGTACTCCCTTCCCCAGAGTATCGCTGACTCGCGCCTTGTTGCCTCCATGATAGACTCGAGAATAGACCTTGTACCCCAGAGGAGCTCAGACATGTGCCTGGTGTACGATAGGGGGACGAAGCGTCTCCAGCCCTCGTCCTCGAAGACAACGAGGCTCATTCAGCTACAGCACCTTGCCGAACCTCTTCGTGAAAGCCTCGTTTGCCTCCCTGTACGACCTCCTGTCCCCTATGTCCACGAACTCACCCTTCGTCTTGAAGCCGTACAGCCTCTCCTTGGCCTTCATTGCCTCCTGGAACGCGGCGTCCATCCCGTACATCCTCCCCTTCGGTATGTAATCGAGAAACCTCTTCTCCATTGCGTACGCGCCCACGTTGATGTAGCCTGTTATCCTTGGCTTCTCCCTCCATGATGTGAGCCTGCCGTCCCTGTCGGTCTCTATGAAGCCGTACTTCAGCTCTGTGCTGTACTCCATGAGAACCATCGTCGCGAGCGACCTCTTCCTCCTGTGGAATTCGAAGAGACGCCCGATATCGAACCTGAGGAGTGCGTCCCCGTAGAGACAGAGGAATGTGCCCTTTATCTTATCCTCGGCAGACTTCAGCTGTCCGGCCGTCCCGAGCGGATGGATTGAAGTGGCGTACTGTATCCTGACGCCGAGCTCCCCGCCGTCCCCGAAGTACTCCTTCACCATCCTGCCAAGGTATCCGATGCATATCACTATCTCCCTTATGCCGTAGTCCTTCAGCCACTCGACAGTGTGCTCAAGTATTGGCTTCGGGCCCACAGGCAGCATTGGCTTCGGCAGAAGGTAAGTGTACGGCCTGAGCCTTGTCCCAAGTCCACCAGCCAGGATGACAGCCTGCGGCTCAGAGCTGCTCAGTATCTTCTCGCCTAGGGCGTAGGCTGAGTATCTCCTCTCTATATGCTTCATCTGGCCCGCGGAGTGCTGACGGGTCTACTATCAGCCCCTTCACGCCCGACTCAACAACCCGTGAAACGTCACCCCTCCCGAGCCTCTTCTGCGTCCTCAGAAGAACAGGCTTGGCAGAGAGACCAGCGATCAGGGATGTTGTCGCGAAGTCAAGTACTGTGAATGGACCGCCCCTGGCCTGCGCATGGACGACTGCAACGTCAAGGGCCTCGACGCCATCCAGCTCTGAGAGCCCCTTCACCTGCTCGAGTATGTATCCAGTCGATATCGCGACTAGCTTCTTCACCCTGCTGTCAGACAGGACGAAGAGTGGCATCTGGTGAGCGTACATGTCAACGAAGCTGAAGCTCGAGGACATAATCCTCTCCCAGTACTCCTCCGTGATAGACCTAGCTCCACCCACGCACACGCCGCACGGGACACTCACTGTGGATAGGACGTCGTTGATGTAGACGTCGTGCAGGTCGTATCCTCCGCGGTGGCCCTGGGGTCCGCTCTCGTCCCCCTCTATGTTGAGCATTATTGCGTCTGCACCCGCCTCCTCTGCCTGGACGGCGAGCAATGTCGAGTTCTTCGGCAGGCTGGCTATAACGGAGTACTCGCCTCCCTGGCGATTGAGGTTCAGCACGTTCCGTAGCTGCGTGGCGCTCTCCAACCCGTTCCACTCTCATCGGGTCAAAAGATTCTTAGAAGGGACTGCTCAAAGATGCTTCACTATTGACACAAAAGAGTTCGTAAGCGTGCTCAAAATCCAGCACAAGGGCCGACTGATGAGAGAAGCGACTTGAAGCTACAGACGCTTGCTGCATTCTCGGCCGCGCTCGGCTTCGCTTTCTTCGTGCTCTCTGTCACGACGACATTCACAAGCCCTAGGCTTCTCTTCTCTTTCAGCCCCGCCTCCCTCGTCGCAGTGAATCTTGCCTCCGGCTCTGTCGCTCTTCTTCTCGGGTACGTTTCAGTTGTTGTCGTGGGAGGGGGAGCCTCCGTCAGTCTGGCAAGCTTCCTCTCGAGGGCAACTCGCAGCAAGCAGGTCGTGGAGGTGAATCGTGGGCCACCCAGGTCTTCCCTCCTTGGCAGCCTGTACCTGGCCATACCGCCAGCAGTCTGCTTCGTCGTTGCAACAGCCCTTGCCTTTGACTTCTTCGCTCTCGACAGGTCGGGTGTTGTTTCCCTCCCAGTCGTTCGCTACCTCGACATATTCGCAAGGGACATCAGGACGAGCCCCATATCCAGGTCCCTGGAGGTACTTCCTGTCCTTCTGCTCCTTGCAACTCTCGCCGGGCTCATACCTTCCACAGTGCTTCCGTACTTCGGCAGGCTCAGGATAACTGCAGTGAACTCCTCTCCCTTCCATACCGGCTTCCTTGCTACCATGGTGGGCGTCGTGGCTGGAGCAAGCGTACTCTTCACTCTCCTTGGCTTCTTCTACAAGGTTCTCTTCTCGACAGGCGAACCGATCTACTATCACTACTCAGTGCTCACGCTCGCCGGGCTTGCACTCTTCTACGCCACAGGCTCGTACCTGGGGCTGGAGAGGTCGGAGAGGCGGCTTCTGCAATCAATAATGTCAAAGGGGAGCGACGATGGGATATTCGTTGGAAGGGTCGCAGTATCTCGTTCAGAAGAGCCAGACGTCTAGAACCACTGCCGTGAATATTAGAGCAAGGTACGGGCTTGTAAGCTTGAAGAGCGTCCACGCTGTGTCCTTCCTCTTGTCCACAGCAAGCTTCGCGCTGTACCCAAGTATCATTGCGCCGAGCAAAGTGGCGGAGACGGTGTAGAAGAGGCTGACAGACGTGAAGAGGAATATCGCTATCGAGAAGACAGCGAGCATAGAGCTCGTTGCTGCGATGCATACAGCTGCCACCCTGTCCCCGAACACGACTGGTAGCATTGGGACTCTCGCAGCCATGTAGTCTTCGCGGGAGGTTATGGCGAGGCTCCAGATGTGCGTCGGTATCCATACTATAACAAGCGCAGACATGTATATCGCTATCGGTGAAACAGTGCCTGCAACTGCAGAGTAGCCAACGAGTACAGGCATCCCCCCTGAGATGCCTCCCAGTATTATGTTGAGCCAGCTCCTCCTCTTCAGGAGGATGGAGTAGACGACAACGTTGTCTAGGAGCCCCGCGAGCATGAAGAGGAACGCGAGGCCGTTGAACCAGAGGGAGAGGAGGAGAGAACCCGATGCCATCAGCAGGCCGAAGACAAGCGCCTTCCAGGGTGGGCTTATCTGCCCGCTCGGCAGCGGCCTAGACCTCGTTCTCTTCATAACACCGTCTATATCCCTGTCGTGGTAGTTTGTGAGTGTGTTGGCTGCAGCTGAGCCAAGCGTGAGCGCTACAGCCCCTGCGAGTAGCCTGAGCGGGGAGATGGAAAGCCCCGTCTCCCTGTATGCAACGAGCATCGCAACCACGCCCGTGAAGACGAGAAGCCCCCATATTCTCGGCTTCGTTAGCCTCCAGTATGCGCCCAGCGATGCGGCCGACACCATTACACTGGCCTCCCGCTCCCCCTGCATGAATAAAGGTTGCCCCCTGCCTGCTGTGGAACGCGATTCTCTCTAACCCTTAAATAACTCTGCAACCGTTCCGCTAATCATGGCCCTGGACCCGCTCGAATGGGTGATAATAGGAGTCATAGTGATCGTCATATTCCTCTGGGGTCCTCAGAAGATACCTGAGATAGCCCGCTCCCTGGGAAGAGCGAAGAAGGAGTTCGACCAGGCCACCAAGGAGTTGAGCTCCACTGCAGCAGCGCCTCAGGGGCAGGTTCAGCCTCAGTCCAAGTCTGGCGACGAGATACTCATAGAGACAGCTCGGAGGCTCGGAATCCAGACAGAGGGGAAGACGAGGGAGCAGATCTCAGAGGAGATAGTGAGGAAATCCAGTCAGCCAGGGTGACAGGCTCAATTACCCTGGATGATTCCAACTCAAATGCCACCTCACGCTGACAGTTATACAGATGAACGACCGCACGTGTGGCAGAATGTCTCACCCTCATTAAGCACACCGCTGCAGTACCTGCATTTCCTCCCAAGGCCCCTCCTTTCCCTTGCAGGCCTGGCCCTGCCTGCGAGAAACACGGAGAGTTCCAGCATCGCTATTATAGGTATGAAGAGTGCGATGTCAAGAAGTGGGCCTCCGTCAGGCGTTATAACCGCAGTGACGATGTACGTGGCTGCCCATATTACAACCCTGTTCCTCCTGAAGAAACCGATATCCACGATTCCAAACTTTATCAGGAGATAGACGAAGACAGGGAAGGTGAAGGCTGCCCCGCTCACAAGCGTAGTGATGAATATGACAGACAGGAAGTCAAGCACGTCGACGGTGCACACAGTGAGCCCTATCGCTGAGCAGAATGGAGTGAGCGCTATTATCAGGAATCTGCTGAGAAAGAAGTAGCCGAAGAGGATGCCTGCAACGAAGAGGCCCGTTGACGCGGCTATGAATGGATAGGCTGCGCTCCTCTCCTCCGGCTTGAGAGCCGGGTCGATGAACCTGTACGTTTCGTACGCTATGACAGGCATGTCCAGCGCAACTGCGAAGACAAGCGAGGCGAGGAGAAGCACCTCGAGTGGCTCGTTAACCCTGAGGTTTATGAGAAGCCATGTCTTCGGCACGAGGTCAGCCTCTATTCCCTTGATGAGTATGGAGACGAGAGGCGCGTATACACCGCTTGATATGTTGGAGAGGAATCGAGCCGGGTCGGCCGGTATAACGAGGAGTGCAGCAAAGATGACGACGAATGTGATGAAGACGACCTTGAGCCTACTCCTCAGCTCGTCTAGGTGCTCTGCCAAGGAGCCTTCCCCTGAACTCAATGGGCTGTTGGACGCGCCCGTGTGTGGTTATAGGGTTTGGGGTTCGTTCGGCCCCGGTAAGATTAATATAGGGTAATTACCAGTAGGTAATTACAGTGGCGTAACAAATGGGGATAGAGTTGCAACTCGTGAAGGACGGCCGTGTCCTCTTCCGGCTTCCGGTGAGAGCGATGGGCGAGGAGGTCGAAGAAGCTGTGGAGCTGGATGAGGAGGAGATAGAGAGGCTGGCAGAGCTCTACTCGATCGCAGCCAACCAGAAGAGGCTGCGTGTCATGCTCGAGCTGATGAAGCGGGGTGAGATGAGCTTCTCAGAGATACTCAGGATTGCAATGAACCCGAAGCTTGTCCAGGACTGCATGGAGCCGATGGTGAGGGAGGGGCTTGTGATACACAAGGGAAGGGGCTCCGGGTACAGGCCTTCGGAGAGGGGTGCGGCTTTCGCGATAACAATGACAGCTGGCTTCGCCAAGCTTCTCGAGGTTCTTGAGAGCGAGCTGGAGGGGGATGAGCAAGATGAGTGAAGATGCGGGCTTCGAGGGAGTTCTTGCTGAGATGCTCAGGCTTGCAGAGAGGCTCTTCGGCGAAGAGCTTCAGGGCGAGGGAAACGCGGAGGCGGAGAGTGAGAGAGGAGAGGAAGAGCTGATCGTTGGGAGAGATTATATCACATACGTGCTCGATGCACGCGGCTACAGCAAGGAGGACCTGCTTGTGTCAGTCCTTGAGGACGAGATAGAGGTGAAGGGGCCCGACTTCATCGTGAAGAAGCGCCTCCCCGAGAGTGTAGTGCCGGACACAGCTGTCAGCACATTCAGGAACGGCTTACTGTCAGTAAGGGTGAAGAAGAAGTGAGGATATCCATCTTTCCCGACCTCAGAAGGCCTCTCGTGCCCCCTCCACAGAGAGACCCGATCCCCTTCTCGCCAAGGCAACCGCCAGGCGGCTACGCCTCTGTGATAGACGTGACTGGGACGGCACACTTCACCATGAGGAGCATCATTGACGCAATGGAGAGGGCTTCCTCCGGAGATTACTCGGCTGTCGCGATAGAGCTGGACAGGGGCAGGTTCGACGAGTTGAGCGTTGCATCATACTACGCCGACCCGCTCTACAGGCCTGCTGTTGAGGGGGAGTTCGTTGCCGCTGCTGACGCATTTGGGAACAGGGACGGCGACATCTGGCTGATAGACATGACAATGGACGAGATAAGGTCAAGGATCGCCAGCGGCCTGAGGCCGGGTGAGCTGAGGAGCTGGGCAGCGGCTTCAAGAGAGCTTGGAAGGTACGAGAGGCTTGGAATGAGGTACTGGGAGGCAGGTATGAAGGAGGAGGCGATGCGCTTCCTTGGTGCGACGACGAGGGCAATGGAGGAGTACTCGCCAACGATACACAGAGTCCTCATAGAGGAGAGGAATGCTCTCATGGCGGCCAGGCTGGTCGAGGTCGCTGGAAGGACAGATGGGAGGATTCTCGCCCTTGTCGGGATGGCTCATGTCCCCGGAGTAACAGGGCTGCTCTCCAGACCAGAGGCTATAGGCAGGCAACTGGAGAGGTACGGGCTTAACTACAGCCCGCCAACCAGGATAAGGAGGGCGAGGGTCAACTGAGCTACAGGGAGAACAGGCGGAGGCTCTCTGCTGCTAAGAGCTTCGACGAGATATTCTATATGGTGAAGAGGGCGACTGAGGAGAGCCTGGGGATGCACAGGGCAGGGCTCACGCTCGTGCTTGGGGATATACCGAACAACGTCGGCGCCTACCATGAGCTCGGCTCGAACGCGATAGTCATGAACAGGAACCTGCTTACGATAGTCGAGAGGCTCTCACGGTCAAGGGTGAGGAAGAACTCATACGTGTTCATGATACTTCTTCACGAGTACCTCCACAGCCTTGGCTACACAGACGACAGGCAGGTGAGGAGGATGAGCAGGCAGATAACAGAGAGATTCCTTGGAGGGGGGCACATGGCAGCGGATATGGCTGTAAGGCCTCTCGACCAGTTCTTCCCAGAGCTGCCGAAGTACACCGGTTTCAGGGACAGGGGCCACTTCGAGACAGTAAGGCGCTTCGACAGCTCAAGCACGCCTTACATTGCATAGGCACGGCTCAGAGGCCGCCCAGCGCAAAAATATGGGCTGGCACACTCATTTCCTGCCTATCGCTGTCCTCACTATGAATGAGGCGTTGAACTCCCCCTTCTTGTTCAGCTCCTCCACGTCAGAGACGAACTGGTTGCCGTCCTCCTCAGATATCAGTCCGGCGTGAACGAACATGGGTATCTGGTGGATGAGGAAAGCTCTCCAGAAGGGCTCCGAGTCAAGGGAGCCTGTTGTCGCCAAGTACGTCTTTGACCTGACGTCAGTGATGCCTGCTGTATGGAAGTACCTCTCCAGGTTCGCTGCCACAGTGTAGTTGTAGACAGCCTTTGCGAATATATCGTTGAACTTCCTCCACGTGTCAGGCTTTGATGTGCTGAGAAGGAAGTTTGGGTACCACTCGATCGCACCCACCGTACCTCCCCTCTTTGTCACCCTTGCCATCTCCTGAACCACAGTCTCTGCAGGGCCAATGTGGAGAAGAAGCTTGTCGCAGAATGTCGAGTCGAACTCGTTGTCCTTCATCTTCGTGTCCCTTGCGTCACCCTGGATGTAAGTGGCGCCGGAGTATCCAAGCTTCCTTGCCCTCTCCCTGGCGTGCTCGATGAATCTGGCTGTGAAGTCTATTCCCACGAGGTTTGGCTGGCCGTACACCGACTTTATGTCCTGAAGGGAGACGCCAGTCCCGCATCCAAGTTCAAGGAGTCTCCCGCCCCGGGGGAGGTGGAGCTCCCTCAGGAGGTCAACCCTTGCATCCCTGAATGCCTTCTGCGTCCCCATCGCTTCGAGAACCTGTGCGAGTCCGTCAACTGGCTGGGGCGGCAGTTCGTTGAGTGTGCCGAAGAAGTCGTTTCCCCACTGCGTCTGGATTGCCATCTTCGCTTCTGAGGTGAATGGAAAGATGTAAATAGAATATCTGGGAAGGTTTCTTCCCAGATGGGAATCTGTCACTTAATAGTTGTGGGGGAGGAGCCCGTGGCCGTACACCTCTCCGGGCTGCAGAGGTTCGGTTGTGCAAAGGCTGTCCTCTTTTCAGAGAAGAGGGAGGAGACAAGAGTTGAGAGGACAATAGTGGAGTTCGGGACAGACTACACAAAGGTTGTCGTCAAACCGGACTACAAGGACGTGAGCGAGAAGGCAAGCGGGGAGGCCTCCTCTGCCTTCAACAGTGGCCTCACCGTCGCTGTCAACATGTGCTCCGGTAACAGACTCGTCGTCGAGGCTGTCGAGGAGTCTGTGAGGCTCCAGCAGTACTATCTCATGAGGCACACCTCCGACGTGTGTGTCTCGGCATTCAGGTACTTCTACGACCCCGAGACGAAGAGTTTCGCCTACATACCGTACTGGAACACATCGGACTTCATGTACACCAGGTTCCTCGAGATACTCTCGTCACGGAGAGAAGGGCTGACACTTGACCAGATACACAAGGAGATAGTCAAGGAGATGGGCGAGGCTGCGCCTAACTGGGAGGCGTTCAGGAAGCTATTCAGGGAGTTCAAGAGGTACCTTGTCAACCTGCCCTTCTACTCGGAGGGAAGGGGAAAGAAGGCCAGGTACTCCCTGGCCATGAGGGACGGCTAGGTTGACACCTTCACCTCGTAGTGATGTGTCTTCTTCACGTGCTCAGTGAGCTCCTTAGCTCTCGGAAAGGACACACCACAGCACGAGATCTCGACTGTGAAGCCGGCGACAGAGTGCTGTGACCTCACGTGAGAAGTGAGCTCCCTTCCGTCCTTGAACCTTACACCACAGCACTCGAACTTCGGCATGGAACACATTTCTCTCGAGCATGGAGATATACTTTTCTTCGTTCGTGAAGCTTCGAGCTCTGCTGCAACCGAAGTTGCCCTTTCCTGTGAGATGCATCGGTGAATGGGCGCTCGCAGCCTGACCAACGCTTAAATCGGGACCCAGTTCTGCCCGCGAACGAGCGCCGTGGGTCGCTACATCGCTCTTGGTGCAGTCGTGGCTCTCGGCCTTACTTACTCCTACGCATTCCTCTTCCAGGGCTACGCCGAGACAAGGATGCTCCCACTCTACACTCTCTACACTTTCGCCAGGATAGCGCTCGTCTTTGTCTTCTCTCTTCTCTTCGGCCTGGGTGTCGGCGTGCTTGCGGCAACGAGCAGGCTGGCTGGCAGGGTGATTGTCCCGATATTTGATATACTTCAGAGTGTACCGATACTCGGCTACTTCCCGATTCTCCTCGTGGCACTGATACTGGCATTCCCTGGTATGGTTGGCGAGGAGCTGGGCGTTCTTGTACTCCTCTTCACGGCGATGGAGTGGAGCATATTCTTCGGTGTGGTTGGAGCCGTAAAGGCCATACCCCGCTCAGTCGAAGAGGCTGCGTCCAGCTTCGGAATGAGGGGGATGCCCTACTTCAGGCACGTGATCCTGCCTGCAGTCGTTCCAGCCCTCATATCTGCCTCGACGCTCGCATGGAACGACGGCTGGACTTTCGACATAGCCTCCGAGTACGTCACGTACGGCTCACAGGCGTATGCGGTGAGTGGCCTCGGCTCATTCATCTACAGGGCGAGTTACGTAAACGTGAACGTGGCGGCGGCTTGGCTCGGGCTCATCGTGATAGGCGAGGTCGTGATAATAACGAACCAGCTAATATGGCACAGGCTCGCTGACAACCTGGCTAAGAGGAGGACTGTCTTCGGCTTCCATCCTCCTGAGAGGCTTGTCCACCCTCTCAGGGTTGTCAGCGTCCCTGCGAGGCGGATACTTGGCCTCAGGTTCAGGGTCGAGACACTGAACAGGGCAAGGTTCAGGTACAGCTTCAGTACAAAGGTGATAGCGATCTCTTTCATCACCATACTCGCAATCATCGGTGTCCTGCTGAGCATACCTAACCTCGTTCCTGGCCTCGGTTTCGTATCGGAGGCGCTTCAGGGGCAGAACCTTGCAGTCGTACCTGTCTACACTCTCTTCACACTCGGCAGGCTTGCCCTCGTCTACTGCTTCGTGCTGCTTGTCTCCATCGCGGCTGCTGTTCTTGCTGTCAGGAAGAAGAACTTCACGAAGTACTTCTACCCTGTCTACGACACGGGGAGGGCAATACCTTACCTTGCACTCTTCCCACCACTCTTCGCCACACTAGTCCAGGTAATGCCAGGCGAGGTTGGGCTTGAGCTCTCGTCCTTCTTCCTTCTCTTCATGGGAATGGTATGGTACATTATTTTCAACGTTGTCACTGCTGCCACTTTCCTCCCAGTGGAGCTGCGCGAAGTGTCGGCCCTCTTCGGCTTCAGGGGCTGGACAATGGTTAGGAACATACTCATACCAGCGATACTGCCCGCTATTATAACAGGCTCGATCCTGGCCTGGGGGGGAGGCTGGAACGTGGTTATCTACTCAGAGTACGTGATTCAGAACGGCCAGACATATTCGCTCCCAGGACTGGGCTCGCTGCTCGACCAGGCAGCAAACGCTGGCAACTCTGTGCTTGTTATCTTCTACCTCTTCATAATGTCTGGGATCGTGATACTGCTCGGGAGGCTGGTCTGGAGGAGGCTTCTCAACAGGGTGGAGAAGAGAGGCATGGAGCTTTCTTGACAGAGATACTGCAGGTGAAGGGAGTCTCAAAGACTTTCAGGAACGGGAACGAGGTGAAGGCGCTTGACAGGGTTACATTCAGCGTGAACTACGACGAGTTCGTCGCAGTTATAGGCCCTTCAGGGTGCGGCAAGTCGACACTGCTGAGGATAATCGCAGGTCTTGAGAAGGCGGATACAGGGGAGGTGCTCTTCAGGGGACAGCCAGTGACTGGCCCAACGCCGAAGATAACAATGGTCTTCCAGTCTTTCGCTCTGCTCCCGTGGAAGACTGCCATCGAGAACGTGGAGCTGCCCCTTGAGGTAAACGGACTGAGCGAGCAGGAAGCAAGGGAGAGGGCAAAGAAGTACCTTGAGATGGTTCACCTGACAGGTTTCGAGAACGCCTATCCTCACGACCTCTCAGGAGGCATGAAGCAGAGGGTTGGAGTGGCAAGGGCACTTGCACTCCAGCCTGAGATACTACTTCTGGACGAGCCCTTCTCCTCTCTTGATGAGCTCACGGCAAAGGACCTGAGGATACTCCTCCTGAAGATATGGTCAGACCCTTCTCTGCCGACTAACAACTTCATAATGATCACGCACAACGTGGAGGAGGCTGTGATGATGGCAGACAGGATATTCGTCCTTTCGCCCAGGCCAGGCCGCGTTGTGGGTGAGATAAAGGTAGACGTCCCAAGGCCACGGTTCCAGCACCTCAGAGACCCGAAGTTCTACGAGAATGTGGACAAGCTGATGGCGATGCTCTCGTCGCAGACACCAGCCCAGTAGAGTGTCATTGTGCTGAGCTCAAACTACTGGCTTCCCTCGTACGAGTGGACAATCTCCCCTGCGACAACTGTGGCTGCGACGCCAACCTTCCTGAAGATGGCAGGGTGCATCCCTTCCACTTCAGAGTCGAGGACTGTCAGGTCGGCGGCCATCCCTTCCCTCACTCTCCCGAGGAAAGACTCGTCCATCCCGTTGTATGCTGCGTTCTCAGTGTAAAGCTTGATAGCCTCCTTCAGGTCGAGCCTCTCGTCTGGAGAGTAGTCCGCCCTGACCATCGCTGCCCACATTCCAATAAGTGGGCTCACAGTCTCCACCGGCGCGTCGGAGCTGCCGGAGGCGATTATCCCCTCCATCAGCATGGACCTGAATGGGTACAGGTCCCTTAGCCTCTCCTCGCCGAGCCTTTTTCTCGCCCAGCTGTCAGATATCACGAACTGTGGCTGTATCGTGACACATATCCCGTGCTTCTTCATCTTCGCGCGCAGGTCCTTGGGTGCGAGGCTTGCATGCTCTATCCTGTGCCTCCTGCTGTTCCTGTTGCCCGCGACATGGCCTATCGCCTCGACAGCCTGCTCGACAGCCCTGTCGCCTATGGCGTGGACTATCGCCTGATAGCCCATCCTGTCAACCTTCTCCACAATCTCCTTCATCTGCTCGTCTGTGTACCGCAGTATCCCGCTCGTCGTCCTGTCGTCAGAGTAAGGCTCCCTCAGGGCAGCAGTCCTTGCGCCAAGTGAGCCGTCTGCAAATATCTTCACTCCGTTCAGACTCACAGCCTGGCCGTTGAGCTTCTCCATTATCCTGTTCTCAGAGATGTAGTTGAGCGAATTCGGAGGAACGTACACTCTCAGCCTCAGGATGCTCCTGCCCTCTGAGCTCAGCCTGCAGAGTGCCTCAATCTCGTTCCTGTAGTCGTCCGGAGACACAATGCAGTGAAGCTCTGTGAGCCCGTTCCTCGCAGCTTCGTACTCTGCCGCTATCAGGTCCTCCTCGGCAGACGCGTCTCCCTCTCGCGGGATCGAAGAGAAGACTCTGTCGAGAGCCGTCTCCTTCACTATGCCTGTCAGCCGCCCGGAGATGTCTCTCTGGAACTCCTCTCCAGCGGCAGATTCGAGCCCGAGAGCCTCTATCGCACTGCTGTTCAGGAGTGCTATGTGGCCGCAGACGCGGACTAACACAGCCGGGTTCCTCGGCGTAACTTCGTCTATGTCCTCCCTCGTCGGAAGTCTCCCCTCGGCGAATAACTCGTGGTCCCATCCCCTCCCGAATATCCATGTGCCTGCCGCTGTCCTCTGCGCCTTCGCAAAGAGCCTTAGCCTCAGGCTTGTAATACTGGATGTACCCCTGAGGTCAACGTTCCTCCTGACCCAGCCTAGCTCGAACGGGTGGCAGTGGGTGTCTATCAGGCCAGGTAGAACCGTCCCTCCTTTCGCATCGACCTCGCTGGCGCCTTCGACAGGCCCGGCTGATTCGCCCTCTTCAACGGAGATTATTCTCGAGTCCTCAACTTTGATTGTGCAGTGCCTGCCACCGACGGTGCAGTTCCTTATCAGAAGCCTACCCCTTGTCATCCAATCCTCTTCTTCAAGAAGAGCACCGAGGCCCTATTTATTCGAGACTGAGAAATCACACTGGCGTCATCCACCGTGTCCAGGTCTCTCATCAGACCCTCCTTTGTGGTGACTGCCACGCTCAGCTCCCTGCGCGAGGCAGCGCGCAAATGGTTCCAGAAGCTGTCCCTGTCGTAGGAGAGCTCTACCCGTCTCTTCCTGCAGAATAGAAGAAGGTTCGTTCCGTCGAACGAGGCGGAAGGGGAAATCACAACGTCCAGCCCGCTTCTCCTCAGCTCGAGCGCACCCGCCAGCTCCTCTGCCTTCAGAAGGGGCAGGTCTGAGGGAAGGACAATGAAGCAGGAGCTGCCGCGGAGCCTCGATATCGCAAGCCTCACAGCTTCGTTGACACCCCTGTCCCTCTCCTCCTGGAGCACTGTGGCGCCCATGGAGGATGCTATCTCCAGCTGGGCCCTTCCAGAGGAAACGACGCATGTGCTTGAGATCAGTCCCGCCTCCGTCAGCACGCCAAGCACGTCTCGAAGAAGCAGGAGTGACAGCTCCTCCCTCTCAGCCTCTGTGAGCAGTCCGGAGAGCCTTGATTTCGCCCTTCTTCCCTTCACCGGGATGACCACAGATATCAACACTTGAGCAGCTCCTCTGCAAGCCTCTTCTCGTCTCCCTCGCCCTTCACCTCTATGTCGGACAGGATGCACTCTACACCTGCCCGCTCCACCTCCTCCTTCATATCCGCATCCCTCCTGTCCACAAGTATAGCGTCCACCACGCCGGAGTACATCTTTGCGACGCCGGCTGAGCTGCTGTCAAAACCCACTGCGCGCAACATCTTCCCAGCAGGCCCACTGAACGGAGCCCTACCAAGCATCGGCGAGACAGCCACCCTCCTGGCACTGCTCTTCGCAAGCATCTCCCTCATTCCACTTACTGCAAGTATTGGTGATATACTCGTAACTGGGTTCGCGGGGCAGAATATCACCCTGTCAGCCATCCTGATCGCATCAGCCACCTCGGCTGTGGGCGAGGCTCTGTCGGCGCCTCGATAAACAACTGCCTTTACCTCTGGCCTGCCACTCAGCTTCACCCAGAACTCCTGCAGGTGCATATCGCCAGATTCAGTGAGAACTCTTGTCTCCACGCTGTCGTCTGTTACTGGCAGTATCCGCTGCTCGACGCCGAGCCTCTTCCGCACGGCGTCGGTGACCTCTGTGAGCCTCATTCCCCTCCCTCTGACCATCTCGGTTCTCAGCACGTGGAGTGCGAGGTCCCTGTCGCCAAGCCTGAACCAAGTCTCGGCGCCGAGAACCGCCATCTGCTCGAGCGAGTTAAAAGTGTCGCCCCGTATTCCCCAGCCTCTCTCCCTGTCCGCTATCCCGGCGAGTGTGTATGTTGCTATGTCGACGTCAGGGCAGACGTAGAGGCCGTGCATCCACACGTTATCGCCCACGTTTGCTATCACTGTGAACTCACAGCTCACAGCAGCAAGGCCCCTCAGCAGCTTCGCGGAGCCTGTCCCGCCAGCGAGAACGACGACCCTCAGTTTCTCACCTGAAGAGGTCCCTCTCCTTCTCCATGACAATCGAGGATACGCCCTCCTCCCCCCTTCTGTACGAGACGCCCCTTACGATTGCAACGGGCACGCCTGCAAGTTTCCCGGCGCACAGCTCTGCCGCGCCAGCTATTTCGTCCACTATGGCAGGCTCTGTGACACGCAGGATGTAGCCGTACCTGTCCCTCCTGCCCCTGTAAGAGCGAAGTGGCATTATACCGGAGCAGCCGATTGCCACATCTGTCTGGCCCTTCCTCCATGGCCTCCCGAATGTGTCTGTTATCACAACCGCAAGTCTCTTTCCTGTCATCCTCTCGAGCGATAGCCTCAGCCTCCTTGCGCTCGAGTCAGGGTCAAGTGGCAGTAGTGTGGCATACCCGGGCCTCACGTTGGACCTGTCTATGCCAGAGTTGGCGCACACGAAGCCGTGCCTTGTTTCCGTGATTATCACACCATGCCCTGCCCTCACGACCCTCCTCGACTCGGAGAGTATCAGCTCCACTAGCCTCGGGTCCTTCTTCTGCTCTCTAGCAATCCTGAGAGCCCTTGCTCCTGGCTTGACGGACGAAAGATCAACGACCCTTCCCTCTGCCTTTGAGACAATCTTCTGCTTCACTACAACTATGTCTCTGTCCTTCAGCCCTATGCGTCCTTTGCGCAGGGCAGAGGCTATCAACGCCGCTATATCGTCACCCGGCTTGACCTCAGGGATACCGCCGACAGGTATGACCTCTATCAAAGGCAACCCCAGCGTGGTCGCCCGGGGCCGCTATAACTCGTTCTGGTCGCACTTTCCAGCTGACCAATCATTTATACGTGGGGGGACGACGTCGACCCCAGGTTGGTATCTGAGAGGGACGTTCTCGCTGCACTTTCGTCTGTTTCAGACCCTGAGCTAGGGAGGGATATAGTGAGCCTCAGGATGGTGGGGGACGTCAGGGTCGAGGGCGGTGTTGTCCTGTTCACACTCAACCTGACGACGCCGGCATGCCCGCTCAGAAGCAGGATAGAGGAGGGGGCGAGGGCTGCAGTCCTTGCCCTCGAGGGAGTGAGGGACGTGAAGATGAAGGTAACTTCCAACGTCTTCGCGACAAGGCAGTACGACAACACGGACGTCCTGAAGGGAGTGAAGAACGTGATAGCTGTTGCAAGCGGGAAGGGAGGAGTGGGGAAGTCGACATTCGCAGCGAACCTGGCTGTCGCTCTGTCGCAGTCTGGAGCAAGCGTTGGAATCCTTGATGCGGACATATACGGCCCGAATATACCGAGGATGATGGGCGTAATGGGGGAGGTTCAGGTCAGGGATGGGAAGATATTGCCACCTGTAGCGCATGGCGTTAAGGTCGCTTCTCTTGGTTTCTTCTACAGGGACGAGACTCCTCTCATATGGAGAGGGCCTCTAGTCGCGGGCGCTGTGAGACAGCTTCTCACACAGGTTGAGTGGGGCGAACTCGACTACCTCGTTGTCGACCTACCTCCCTCGACCGGGGATGCACCCCTCACACTGGCCCAGACTGTCCCGATTGGCGGTTCTGTGATAGTGACAACCCCGCAGGACGCAGCTGTCAACATAGCAGCGAAGGCGCTTGCGATGTTCAGAAAGCTGGACGTTCCCATTCTTGGCGTTGTCGAGAACATGAGCTACTTCCTCTGCCCCCACTGCGGCAACAGGACAGACATCTTCTCGAGTGGTGGAGGGAGGAGGATAGCTGCCCAGCTCGGCGTTGACTTTCTTGGCGAGCTTCCACTCGACCAGGCGATAAGGGAGCAGTCAGACCTTGGCGTGCCTGTCACAGTAGCCAGGCCTGACTCGGCCCAGGCGAACGCTTTCAGGGATATTGCCTTCAGAGTTGCTGGCATGCTGAGCATAGTTGCGTACTCGAAGATGAAGGGAAAGTGAAGGAAGAGAACAGGCTTCTCGTCAGAAAGGAGAGGGAGAAGAAGTCGAGGAGGAGAAGAAGGGGGCCATACAGGAAGTCGTGGAGCCCCCGCTCAGGCTGAGGACGCTATCGCGTCTATCTCAACCCTTGCCCCCCTCGGGAGCGCGGCTGCCTGGACAGTGCTCCTCGCTGGAAAGGGTCTTGAAAAGTGCTTCGTGTACTCCTCGTTCATCTGAGGGAACTCTGCCATATCGGACATGAATACGGTTGTTTTCACCACATTCTGCATGTCAAGCCCTGCAGAGAGAAGTATCTCACGCAGATTCTGCAGTGCCCTCCTGGTCTGTGCGACAATCCCATCCTCCAGCCTGCCCGTGGCAGGGTCGATGCCTATCTGACCGGAGCAGAAGACGAGCCCTGACGATGATACTCCCTGCGAGTATGGGCCTATGGGCTCAGGCGCAGAGCCGCTCCTCAGTTCCGCCATGCCTCCCTTCGCTTGCCGCTGCTCCCCTGGCCTTCTGAGCGCCTCTGCGAGCTTCCTGGCTAACTGTGTGTCGTCATCGAACTCAATCATCTCCTTGCCATCCATATGCATCAGCATCCTTGATATCGTGCTCCCTCTCTTCGCCAAGGTAATTATTCTCCTGCCAGCCTTGTACGCAGCCATGAGCTCCATCCCGACGCCTGTGCTCGGCTGCGAGACGTCTGCCACTATTATATCGCACCCCTCTGCCCCCTTCATGTCCCTCTGGAATATGTTCACCGAGCCTGGTTGGCTTCTCTCAATTTCCCCAAGGACCCAGGGGGAGACGAGCTCGTGCCCGCATGACCTGATCACTTCGGCGACCAGAGAGGCCCTTTCGAGAGCCCTGTTGGCTATCATTGGAACGGACAGGTAGACCTTCATGGCGGCAGCGATGCTGTTAGGGCCTTTAACTATTATCTATGCCTTCAGCTCGACCTGCTGCATCCTTCTGTGCGTGCACTTCTCCGGCCTGTGGGCATAGCAGTATGCAGCGCCGCATACGTGGCACGTGAAGTAGAATCCCTTGAGCGCCTTGCCACAGAAGCCACAGCTCACCTTCTCCCTCTCCTTCTGGTCGGAGTACATGGCGCTGCTCACGTGCTTCTTTCCGTGGCGGCTGGTATTAAGCTTGATTGTGATTATTTCATTTTCTGGGGAGGGATAACTGAAACAAATATTCATAGAAGTGCAAGTCTTGAAGGAAAGCCTCATAACTCCACAGGAAACACTGGATGGAGGGTTCTACCGGCCTGTCAGGCTCGATACGACAGCCGTCCAGGCCCTCGCACAGTTCTCAGGGAGGTATCCGCCGCCTCCCAGGGAAACTATTCTGCCCTCGCAGAGCTCGTGTGCGAGTGAGTGCAGCATGGAAGATACTCTCGCGTGTGTCCTCTCTGTGTACCGAAGAGATGCGAGCGGGTCGCCCTCGAGCCCGTCTGCCCCTGCCTGGAGTACTATGAACTCAGGCCTCGACCTCCTCGCGTGCTCCTCCATCCTTACAAGCATCTCCTCCACGTCCTCGTCATCCGAGCCTGGCTGCAGCGGGACGTTTACCTTGGTGCCAACTGCATCGCCAGAGCCCACCTCGTCGTCCCTGCCAGTTCCAGGATAGATGTACCTGCCGTCCTCATGAATGTCGAAGATAAACACATCTTTGTCACCCTCGTACTCGTAGTAGACGCCGTCCCCATGATGGACGTCTATGTCCACGTAGAGTATGCGGGAGATGCCCTTCTTTCTCAGCGCCTCAAAAAGTACACCAACGTCGTTGAAGACACAGAAGCCCGCAGACAACCCTCTTCTTGCGTGGTGGAGCCCGCCCACTGGGTTGAAGGAGTGGTCGATATTCCCGGTGAGCACACTCTCCGCTGAGTGAAGTGTCGAACCGACGACGTACTGAGCCGCCTCGAATATCCCTGGAAAGGCAGGAGTGTCGCCCTGGTCGAGGTAGCCGTATCCCAGATGCGAGGCCATCTTGACGAACCTGATGTGCTCCTTGCTGTGGAATAGCTCCAGCATCTCCTCAGACGCCTTCTGCGGGCGCAGCCTGACCCTCTGCACACCCTTCCTGTCAAGCTCCTGCCAGAACACCCTCGCCCTCTCGGCGGTGAAGGGGTGCGGGCTCGGGAATGAATACGAGAGTAGCTCTTCTCCCTCGACGACGCCCACCCTGCAGTCCATGCTCAGCTTCCTTTCAGGGAGGCAATCCTTCTTGCTGTCTTCAGGTCCTTCCTGCTCTTCACCCTGAAGAATGACTGGAGCTCCGGGTCGAGAGGCTTAAGATGCCTCTCGACGTCCATGAAGTTCACAGCGTAAAGGTTGGAGACAAGACCCTCGAGCGTCCTACCCCTGAAGTTCGCAGTTGCGCGCAGGAATGCCTTCCTGCTGTATACGGAAAGGAGTGGCTCTGTCCTGCCATTCTCCCACCTCGGTACAGCTGCGTCGTGCCCCCTTATCCCCTCAAAGAGCTGGAACAGGACGCTCGGCTTCACAAACGGGAACGAGGACGATACAACAAGGCAGTTCTCCGAGTTGCAGGCCCTGAAGCCAGTAGCTACCCTCGAGAGGACGCTTGACCTCCCGTCCTTGTCAACAACGACCTTCACGCCGAAGGGCGCTATCGTCTCCACGAGCTGGAGTCCAGGGTCTCTACTGAATATTACGAAGATCTCGTCAGCCACGGTCCAGACGGAGTCAAGAACGTAAAGGAGCAAGTTCGAGACGGAGCCCTTCCCGAACCTGCTCGGGAGCTGGCTCCTCTCCATGCCGTCTGTGACAACCAACGCGCACTTGTTGGTCTGCGTCAAGCTTTTTGGGCTGTCGCTTCCGTGCCATTATAAGAGTGTTATGTGGCTACTTCTTTTTCAGCGCCTCGAAACCCTTCTCTGTAAGAAAGCCGTCTGGCGTCACGAGCCCCTTTGAAGCGAGAGCTCCCTTCTTCTGCTCGATGATCTGCGGCGCCACACCCGTGGAGGCTGAGACCTCGCTCATCTGCTTTCCCTGAGACATGAGCTCCAGTATCGTCAGGTCCAGCTGTGAAAGAGTTCCGTCAGACCCTCCCTTAGAGGATGCGAGCCTGTCAAAGACACCCAGCCCGTCAAGGACGAAGAGCATACCTGCAGCAAGCGGTATCGTGATCAAGACATTGACGAGGGCGGAGAATGCTATAAGTGCTATCCCGACAGCGAGCTGAAGGTAGCGCAACGAAACCCTACGGCCTCGGCAGCTTATTTATGCCTTGGTGCCACAGCACCGCTGCACGCGCTGCGGCTCTTCTGACTTCAGAGCGTGTTAAATAGCGTGTTCCACTGGGTGGTATCATGAATTCAATAGTTCACTTCGAGATCCCTGCCAAGGACGTCAAGCGTGCCTCTTCTTTCTACACAAAGGCGTTCGGCTGGCAGGTCATGCAGTTCCCTGGCTTCGACTACTGGAGCCTTATCACCACTGAGACGGACAGGAAAGGAAATCCACTCGCCCCGGGTGCTATTAACGGAGGCATGGGGAAGAAGGGTGTAATGGCTCCAGACGTGGTTACAGTGACAATAAATGTCGAAGACGTCGACGAAGCGCTCGCAACAGTCACAAGGCTTGGCGGCAAGGTGGCAGGAAAGAAGACACCTGTGGGCGACATGGGCTTCAGCGCCTATTTCGAGGATACAGAGGGAAACGTCATCGGGCTGTGGCAGAGAAGGAAGACCTGAGGTGCCAACTGGAGGGCAGTCAGCTCCATTGCCCGATGACTCAGCTGCGTGGCTCCACAGGTGCCCGAGCGATGCGAGGCAACGTATGGGACCTCCTGGGCTACCTCTTGTAGCCGATTCGCCTGAGGAACTCCCTCCTCTCTGTCCTGTCGGCATCTGTCTCCAGCCCTTTTGTCTTGACACCGTCGATCACACCGAGTACTCCTCTGCCAACGTCGTTATCTGCCACGACAGCTGTCACGCTGTTGGCCGTGGCGCAGAATATGGAAGCGACCTCCTCTACGGACTTCAGCCTGTTCAGGACGTTCACTGGGTACGCGTTCTTCAGTATGACTGCGAAGCAGTGGCCTGCCGAGAGCTTCGTTGCTATCGCCTCCGCTGCCAGCCTTGACTCCTCGTCTGTGCCGTCCGACCTGACGAGTGCCTTCCCCGATGCCTCACAGAAGGCAACACCGAACTTGACGCCCGGGACTGAAGACACTATCGCCTCGTAGATGTCTTCCACTGTCTTGATGAAGTGGCTCTGGCCAAGTATGAGCTGGCTCCCCTCCGGGACCGTCAGCTGCACCTCCTCCAGCTTCATGGGTTCTGCTCCGGAGTCGGGACTCAAATCCTTTTTGCACGCCTATCGCTTCACACGATGCTGAACATGGCGGGACCACCAGAGTTAGCTTCCATTGCAGGCTCAGATGCTCTTCGCAAGCTTCGTGACCTCGTCCCTGAGTGCCTCGACCCCCCTTGCGACCATCCTCTCCGACCTGGTCAGCCCGAGCTGTTTCACGACCCTATCGCTCAGCAGCCCCCCTTCGCCTGCGACGCCCGTTACGACCTTGCTTGCGTCCTTCTCCTTTCTCCCCCCAGCCCTGCCCCGAACGGCTAGGGAGGGGAAAGAAGAGCAGACAACGTGGCCGAGGAAGGAGTAGCAGTCCACAGGCTGCGTCGCGGAGAGCATGTCCTGCGCCTTCCTCTTCACCACCTCGTACCCCGCCCTTGCGGTCGCAGGCCTCCTCTCGGCCTCCCCCTCCTCGGAGGTTTCGATCACATCGAATATCACTGAGAGGCCGTCCAGCCTGTTCTCGCAAGCACCCCTCGATGCCTGCTCGAGCCCTGCCGCTCTTGAGAAGGCAACGAACCTTCTGGCACTCCTGCTCTGTGTCTCCCTGAGCTGCGCCAGTATATGGCTCGGTGAGGGTGGAGTCTCGTCGCTGAAGAGCCATGCGAACGCGAACTCGTATGAGGCTGAGAGTAGCCAGAAGTCGGCGTCGACCGTCGAGCTCACGGACAGTGCCTCTTCTGCCCGCCCGAGCATCTTGAGAGACGAGGCTAGCCTTCCCTCTGCGCTCTGCACTGACCTCTCGTGCAGCATCGCTCTGCACGCGGAGGAGGCCGTCGAGAGAACCCACGAGCTGTCCCTGACGTACCTGACGTATGCGAGAGATACAGCGAGCTCCGGGTTGGAGGGTCTGAGCACCTCCTCCTCAGTCACGAAATGCAGGTCAGCGTAGTCCTGGCCCATCTTCAGAGAAACTGTTGGCATCTTCTCCCCGCTCACTATCAGCAGGTCGTACTCGCATCCCCTCCTGCCCATGCCGCGGGAGCGGCAGCCCACAAGCCCCACGGCTGCGTTCAGATAAGTGTCAAGGATGGCACGTGTCAGTCTTCCTGGTAGCTGTCCTCTTCCTTCCACACCCGCGCCCATTTAGTCACAAAAGATAAGGGCACCGCGTCCCTTCCTCCAAACGTGCATCTTCGTGTACGCGCCCGGATTCGGAGCGCTGGCGGCACCTGTCCAGCCCGCTCCGATGGCACAAGGCGTGCCACCAGGATACATGTATTCATCCCTCATATGCTGCCAGGAGGCTTCAGCGCTCACTGCAAACGGCGTCAGGCCGCAGAAGCGCGTACCACGGAGCATCGCCAATGAGGCAAGCCTGTTCCTGCAGTAGTCAGCGCCGCGTTTCATGCACATGCTCACTGCCCACGCTGTGTGCTCCAGTCTTCCACCGCAGACAGGACACCCCGATGAGGTCTCTCCAGCTCACGTAGATGGTTCTGAGAGGAGGATACTGTAGCGCTTCTGTCTGTCTCTTCTCCAAGACGACAGTCGTCCTGTCGCCGCTCGATTTCCAAGGGTGGCCCAGTGTCTCTCTTACAATCACGCAGTCGACCGCTCATAAAGGCCCATGAGCTTCCAGTCAAAAGAGGCCCCACACGTTTCTACATGCTTTCTGTTAGTAGCCATGAGCCCCCATGCCCGCCCAGGCGCTGGCCAGCAGGCCACAGAGAGTCAGGACACCAGCCTTATCGTCCAGAAGTCGTCGCTCAGGTTGCCGTTCATCAGGTAGTCGTATGGCATCGTGAAGTATCCCCTGTTTCCCCAGTCCCTCCCCCACGAGTTCCTCACCACGAACCACCGCCTCGAGTCGTCGTAGCCGACGCACAGCACTGCGTGTCCTCCGACGACACCTTCCCCCGCCGAGGGCAGGCCAAGGTGTCCTGTCCGCGCCACCTCCTTCCCCTCGAAGCTGTCGTACGCTGTGAAGCCGAAGACGAAGGGGTAGCCGGAGGCTATGCATCCCCTGAAGTCGTCCAGCCCCCTCTTCAGTCTCTTGTATTCAACGGCCCTGTACTTCAGCGCCTTTGCATAGCAGCTTGGCGGCGGCTTCTCTGCGAACCTCTTTATCACGTATGGCCAGAGTTGCTCCGGACAGTCCCCCTGCCTTGCGATGCATTTTATCCCATCCCTTATCGGAGCGCCGCTGTCTGTGTTCACTGTCCCCCACATCAACCTCTCGTTGTAATACAGAAAGAGCCTTGACGGAATAAATACCCTTCCCGCCCTCTGCTTGATGAGGTCGAACTCCACAGCAGCAGCTATTGCGTTCGCTGTGCAGCTTCCTAGCCTCCCCTGATTGTAAACTGGCGGGCAGCCGGAGATGACGTCCGCTCTCTTGGGGAGGGCGGCGAGAAGTGCTGCGGGAGCCGAGAAGATGTAGTCCCTGGCATCAGGCAGGTCAGGAACCCATCCGTACCACTCTACGTTCGCTGACGTCGAACCTCGGTCTGCGGTGGCGCTCGCCGTTATATAAGAGTGCAACAGTAAGGGTCGGAAGAGGATGGCCCATTCCTCAGTAGGCACGGTGGCGTGGAGAATTGCTGAAGGACCAAGGTAGGCGCAGGCTACTTGCTGTCATGTTCATTGACATGGTCGGGTACACTGCAATGGCGCAGAGAGACGAGGCACTCGCGCTGCGCGTGCTCGCTTCACAGAGGGAGAGGCTTCAGGAGATATTCGCCAGGCACAGCGGAAGAGTCGTGAAGACAGCTGGGGACAGCTTTCTCGTCGTATTCGAAAGCACACTTGCCGCAGCTAGGTGCGCGCTCGATATTCAGAGGTCGGGTAACCTGACAGAGACAGAGACTGGTGAGGGAGCGAGACTCAGGGTTGGCATCCACCTCGGAGACGTCGTGGAGAAAGAGGGAGACGTACTTGGCGACACTGTGAACGTGGCGTCCAGGATAGAGTCTGTCGCGGAGCCAGGAGGGATATGCGTTTCTCAGCAGGTGTACGACCAAGTGCGAAACAAGTTACAGGGATGTTCATTCGAGAGGCTTGAGGGGCCGAGCCTCAAGAATGTGAGCCTTCCTCCGAATGTGTACCGTGTCCTTCCGCGGGCAACTGGGGCTGGCGCACGTCTGGAGCAAAGGAACAACAGGATCGCTGTGATCCCCCTCTCCAACTTCAGCCCGAACCCGGCCGACAGCTATATCTCGGACGCGATAACTGACGAGCTGATAAACTCGCTATCGAAGGTGGAGGGCCTCAGGGTGATCGCGAGGACGTCTGTGATGAACTTTAGGGAAAACCGCAGGAGCATCCTCGAGATAGGGGAGAGCCTCCGTGTCGGTTCTGTCCTGCAGGGTAGCGTCCTGAAGTCTGGCAAGCAGTTGCTTCAAATTGCTCTTTATATGCGAAATCATCTTGATTATCACAGGCGTTGAAGTTCCACAGCACGGGTCAAGTGGCCAGAAGTTCAGGCAGGTCACGGGGTGGTGATGAAGGATGCAATATACTGTTAGAGCATTCATAGAAGGAGGGCTGGACGAAAGGCTCGACGAGATATGCAGGACTTTCTCCTCTATGGAGAGGACAGCGTACAACATGCTCAGGGTTGGTATGGATGCAGGCGCGATCAAGGCAATTCTAAGAGAAAGGTACAGCGTCAGGAACGCAAGGTGGTGCCAGTCTGCAATCAACCAGGCGAGGGCTGTGATGGTCTCTCAGGAGGAGGGAATCAAGTACAGAATAGAGCAGTGCGAAGAGAAGGCAAGGAATACCAAAGAGAAGATGAAGAGGCTCTCAAGCACGCTGAAGATTGAAGGATGCGTAACAAAGATTCAGAGACTGGAGAAGAGGGCCAAGGAGCTGAAGGAGCAGCTCAATGAGAGGTCGTACCCGATGGCTGTCTTCGGGTCGAGGAAGCTGTTCCGCCAGATGTCGATAGCAGATGGTCAAAGACATGACACCTTGAAGAGGGAGTGGATCGAGAGGAGGTCTAACCACTTCTTCTCAGTTGGGCAGGCTAACCAGAGAGGTAACGGGAACACGAGGCTTCTACACGAGGGCGACATCGGCTTCTCCCTCGAGGTGAGGAACTGGACCCGCGCGGACTTCAGGGTCCCGCTTCACGTCCCAGGTCACTGGTCGGAGCTCGTAA
>Ga0080006_1159490_pt1 | contig 66427 bp, 59 predicted proteins | sample RS3BMetagenome_FD_69209 | JGI IMG/M metagenome (GOLD analysis project Ga0080006, IMG submission 69209) | Ferric oxide microbial mat and aquatic microbial communities from Rainbow Spring, Yellowstone National Park, USA - RS3B (SPADES... ...
GCCCCGTCGAGATGCGGCTCATCGGCCCCATCGTGCGCAACGACCTCTTTTTCTTCGTCACCATGCTCGCCCTCGCCGGCTTGATGATACTGATGGAGTACAAGCGGCGCACGCCAACCGTACTGAATCCGAATGCCACCCCCGCAGACAAGCGCCGCGCCACCTGGACTGAGCGCCGCGAAAAGATGTGGATGTGGGCCGTCGTCGCCACCAGCTTCGTCTTCATCTTCCTCTCCACCGCGCAGTTTATCTATGCGAGAAGCTCGACCCAGCTCTCCCCCACCACCGCGGTCACGCTCGTAGGCTCGCAGGTCACGCTCCCCACCGCAGACATCAACGACGACAAGCTGCACCGCTTCGGCGTGCATCTTGACGACGGCAAGGGCGGCAACGTCGAGGTCCGCTTCCTGCTCTTCAAGAAGCCCGACGGCACCATCGTCTCGGTCGCCGACGCCTGCCAGATCTGTGGGCCGGTCGGCTTCTACATCGGCGACCAGGGCATTACCTGCAAAATGTGCGCCTCGCCGCTCAACCCTTCCTCCATGGGCCAGAAGGGCGGCTGCAATCCCATCCCCCTTCAATCCACTATCGCTGGAGGTCAGCTTGTCATCCGGGCCGCCGACCTGCGCCAGCTAGCTCCGGTCTTCGAACGCTGATGTTCTTCCGCCTGCTCCTCGAGTCCTTCCGCCGCCAGCGCCGCCGCAAGCTGCTAGCCGGCATCGCCATCCTCCTCGGAACCACCGCCGTCACCGCCATGCTGGCCCTCGCCACCACCATCGGCGACCGCATCCACAAAGAGCTGGCCGTCTACGGAGCCAACATCGTCGTCTACCCAAAGGCCGACCTGCTCGACGTCAAGATCGGCGGCGTCGACGTCAAGCCAGCCTCGGGCGGTGCCTACCTGAAAGAGAGCGACCTCGACAAGCTCAAAACCATCTTCTGGGCCAACAACATTACGGGCGTCAGCCCTGAGTTCCGGATGGCTGGAATGATGCTCGTCAGAAATACGACGACGGGCGGTCCGTTTGATCCACGCGTAATCTGGCACTGGAATGACCCGAGGATGACAGGTTTCGGCGCGTTCCCAGTGACTGCAGTGGGCTACTGGTTCCAACATCGCTTCGGAACGCTCGTCACTGGCGCGCCACAACTACACCCGTGGTGGCAGCTGCAGGGTCGCTGGCCAGTTGAGCGAGGCATCACCCCAACACATGGTGAAAGCGCGCAGGAGATCGTTCTAGGTGCTGCACTGGCAAAACGCCTCGGGCTGCATATTGGCGACTGGATCAGTATGGGTAACGAGTTTGAGGGCGATGTTGTGGGCATCGTCACAACCGGAGACGTCACGGAACAACAGATACTCTATCCGCTCGATGCCACCTATGGAATTCTGCCCGTTGGCACCGACGGCAAACCAGTAGACGAAGCGCCAATTGATATCTCCCGCGTAGACATCTCCGCCCGCACCAAACCCGAGGATGCCTTCGCCCGCGTCAATCCCGACACCCTCTCCCCGCAGAAGCGCGAGATCTGGTACTGCCGCCCCTACGCTAACTCCATCGCCTATCAGATCCGCGAAGCCATCCCCGGCGCGCAGGCCGAGCAGGTTCGCCGCGTCGAGCAGTCCGAAGGCAACGTCCTCAGCCGCATCTCCGGCCTCATGTGGCTCATCAGCGCCGCCGCCCTGCTCGCCGCCGGATTCGCCGTAAGCGCAGCCATGGCGACTGCGATTCTCGAACGCCGCGGCGAGATCGGCCTCATGCGCTCCCTCGGAGCCAGCAAGGGCAGCATCGCCCTCCTCTTTTACGCCGAGACCGGGCTCCTCGCCATTTTCGCCGGAGCCCTCGGCTACCTCCTCGGCTCCGGTCTAGCCGCATGGCTCGGAGCCAGAATCTTCGCCGGCGACGGAGGCGCAGCCGAAGCGATCCTTATCCCGGTCCTGCTGCCTGTCGTCGTCGCCCTTGCCCTCGTAGTCGCCATCGCCGGAAGCACTCCGTCCATACGCGCTGCCCTCAAGATGGACCCTTCCGCCATCCTGCGAGCCGACGCATGACCTCCCGCTTGACGCTGCTCGGCATCTTGCGCCGCTCCCTCCTGCACCGCCGCGCGCGGAGCCTCTCTGCACTGGTCGCGATGACCGTCTCCGCCGCCGTCGCCACCGCGCTACTCACCCTCTACGCCGACCTCGACGCCAAGCTTCACAAGGAATTTCGCGGCTTCGGAGCCAACGTCGTTCTCACAGCCCCGACCGGCAGCAGCCTGCCAGAAGACGCGCTCAGCACGGTCCAGCAGGCCGCAGGGAAAGACGCCGCCGCAGCCGAGTTCGCTTACGCCGTCGCCACCACCGACACTGGAACGCCCGTCGTCGTGGCAGGCATAGATTTCGCCGCCGTCCGCCGCCTCGACTCCTGGTGGCAGGTCGATCATTGGCCGAATCCGTCCGACTCCAACGCCGCCCTGCTAGGCCAGCGCGCCGCAAACTTCATCGGCAACGAGCATCAGGTAACTCTCACCTACGCCGCGCGCAACATCACGCTCAACGCCGCAGGCCGCATCCAGACCGGAGGCGACGAAGACAGCCGGATCTACATGCCTCTCGACGCCTTCACCGCATGGACCGGCGTCAAGCCCAGTGTGATCGAGCTACAGGTCCCGGGCAGCGCAGCACGCATCGACAAGGTCATGACTCGCCTCCGGCAAGATCTACCCGGCATGAAAGTTAGTGCAGTCCGGCAACTTGTCGAAGGCGAATCGAAGATCGTCGACCGCACCCACGCCCTGATGTACGGCGCCGTGCTGCTGATCGCCCTCACCGTCGCCGTCAGCGTCCTTGCCACCCTTTCCGCCAGCGTACTCGAGCGCCGCCGCGACTTCGCCCTCATGAAAGCACTAGGCGGTTCCCAAGGTCAACTCATGCGCATCTTCCTGCTCGAAGCCGTAGCCCTCGCCCTCGCCGGAGTCGCCGCAGGTTACGTCGCCGGTTCCGCAGCAGCCTGGGCCATCAGCGAAGGCAACTTCCACACCGCCTCCCTCCCGCGCCTGTCCGTGCTGCCTCTGGTACTGCTGCTGAACCTTGCGATCGCATCGCTCGCCGCACTGCTGCCAGCCAGGGTGCTCCGCGGCCTCCAACCCGCCGCCCTGCTGAAGGGCGAATGAGAGGATAGTGATGTGAGCGAAGCGAGAGTACAAACCGGCCCCCTGCCCGACCCGTACGGCGATACCCGCGACGACTGCGCGGTCATCTCACTCAAGCGTGTAACTCGCGAGTACGCCGGACACGGCAGCATCGTCCGCGCGCTCGGCGATGCTACCTTCTCCATCGTCGCCGGCGAGTGGGTCGCCATCACCGGCCCCTCCGGCTCCGGCAAGAGCACGCTGGTCAACCTCATCGGCTGTCTGGACCGCCCCACCTCAGGCGAGCTCAAGATCGATAACGTCGACGTCGCCTCCATGTCCGCCACCGAACTGGACCGCTTTCGCGCCGACAAGATCGGCTTCATCTTCCAGCAGTTCCATCTCATCCCCTATCTCTCCGCGCTCGAGAACGTGATGCTCGCGCAGTACTTCCACTCCATGACCGACGAGGGCGAAGCCCGAAGCGCCCTGGAGCGCGTAGGCCTCGGCGATCGCGTCTCGCATCTTCCAAGCGAACTCTCCGGAGGCGAGCAGCAGCGCGTCTGCATCGCCCGCGCTCTCATCAACAACCCACCCATCCTGCTCGCCGACGAGCCCACCGGCAACCTCGACGCCGCCAACCAGACGATCGTCGCCGAACTTCTCCAGGATTTGCACCGCCAGGGCCATACCATCGTCATGGTCACCCACGACCCCGAGATGGCCGCCCTCGCCCAGCGCCGCATCGCCCTCAGCCACGGCAAAGTCTTCTGCCATCCGGTCGGAGGCCCCATGGTGACACTGCGGCGGTAACGGCCTACCGCTCGCCCCACTTCAGCTTCGAGCGCAGCACACTGAATAACCCATTCGGCCGGCTCCGCAGCAACCGGACGCTCGATTCCGACCGCTTGCAGTGCACGTAATCGCCCAGCTTCAGTTCGACTGCCTCCTGGCCATCCACGGTCAGGTAGATCTCGTTCGGAACCCCCACCACATGCACGCTGACGGTTGCATCCCCGGGCGTCACGATCGGACGAATCGTCAGGAGGTGCGGGCAGATGGGCGTCACCAGCATCGCGCTCACGCTTGGCATCACGATCGGCCCGTTCGCCGCAAGGTTATACGCGGTCGATCCCGTGGGCGTCGACACAATGATGCCATCCGCCCGGAAGGTCGCCACGAGCTGGCTGTCGATCTTGACCGTAAAGTCGCCCATCCGCGCAATGGTGCCCTTCGCGACCACAACATCGTTCAGCGCGTCCCACTGCCGCATCATCTGGCCGTCACGAATCAACTCCGCATGCATCATGCTGCGAACTTCCACTTCAGCACAGTTATCGCACCACGCCTCGAGGGTTGGATAGAGATCCGCCAACGGTATCTCCGTCAGGAATCCGAGCGACCCAAGATTCACGCTCAGGATCGGCGTCGTCGTCCGTGCAAACGCCCGCGCGGCAGCCAGCAGCGTCCCGTCTCCCCCAAGCACGATCACCACATTCGGCTTGTAGCTAGGCAGGTCGATACGTGCAATGGGGTTGGCACCGCCGACATAGGCGGCGCTGTCCGGGTCGAGGAGATAGTGGTAATCGCGGGCTTCCAGCCACGCAATCAGATCGCTAAGAATCCCGGCGAGTTCCGGCTTCTGCGGCTTTGAGATAATGGCGGCCTGGAGCATTGATTTTTAGTGTAAGCCCATTGTTGTCTAATGGAGGCGACGGAGCAGCACTGGCAGCCAGCCATCGGACACCTCACCGTCTCCCGGTGGCATCTCATCTGAACGCAACACCTTGAGGTGATGACATGGAGAAACCAGCACGAATCGCCCTGATCACAGTCGTCGCCATCGTGGCGTTGCTCCTGATTGCCGCGGTCACGATACCGATGTTCCTCAACACCGACAGCTTCCGCGTCCGCATCGAGAACACCCTTACCCAGTCTCTCGGCCGCAAGGTCACGATCGGGAAGCTCGATCTCTCCATCCTCTCCGGCGGCCTGGTCGCGGAAAACACCGTCATCGCCGACGACCCGCGCTTCAGCAACCAGCCGTTCCTGCAAGCAGAGAGCGTCAAGATCAGCGTTGAGCTGCTTCCCCTCATCTTCCACAAGCAGATTGTCATCCACGGCTTCACGATGGTCTCGCCGAAGATCCAGCTTCTACGCGCGGAAAATGGAACCTGGAACTACTCCACCATCGGATCCGCCAGCCAGGCGAGCAGCCAGAACCCCGACACCAGGCAGGCCTTCCCCGATCTCACCGTGGGCGAGGTCAGCATCGACAACGGACAGATCACGGTAGGTTCCGGACCGGGCGCCGCCAGCGCCGCCAATCGCGTCTACGACAAAGTGAACCTCACCGTGAAGAACTTCGCTTTCACAAAATCCTTTCCCTTCACCCTTTCCGCCAGCCTGCCTGCCGGTGGAACCGTTAATTTGACTGGTCAGGCAGGCCCGGTCAACCAGCAGGACGCCTCCGCAACACCGTTCAACGGCAATCTTGAGATCAAGCATCTCGATCCGCTCGCCGCCGGATTTGTCGACGCCTCGGACGGCATCACCGGCACCATCGACAGCCTGGTCCTCGACGCCTCCTGGACCGGCTCCGAGATTCACGTCAGCAAGCTGCTCGTCGACACTCCGCGCCTCACGGTCGTCAGGAGCAATGCCCCCAAACAGCCTAAGCCTGTCGCGTCAACGTCTCAGAGTACCTCCATGCTCCAAAGCCTCTCTGTCGCCGACGCTCAGATCAAGAATGGAACCATCACACTGGCCACGGCCGGACAGACCGGCGCCCCCGCCGTCTACAGTCAGGTCAATGCGCAGGTCACGAACCTGACGCCGAAGACCTCTTCTCCGTTCACCGCCAGCGCCCAGCTTCCCAACGGCGGCAGCCTCAGCGCCAGCGGCAGCGCCGGTCCCTTCAACCAGCAGAACAACGCCAGCACCCCACTCGACGCGCAGGTTACGCTTAAACACTTTGAAATCGGCACCGCAGGGCTACTGCCGCCTGATGCGGGCATCAACGGCCTCGCTGACATGCAAGCCAAGATTCAATCAAACGGCCAGACCCTCAATGCCGCGGGCACTGTGAACGTCATCAACATCAAGCTCGCCAAAGACGGTGTTCCCTCGCCCAAGCCTGTCCAACTGCAATTCACTATCGCACAGGACGAGCAGGCGCTCACCGGCCAGGTGCAGCAGGCGGTGCTCAACCTTGGAGGAGCCGTGGTCAACCTCTCCGGCACCTACCAGACCAGCGGACCGACCACCGCCATCGACATGAAGGTCATCGGGAACGCGGTCTCCATCGACGCTCTCGAAGCCTTCCTGCCCGCGCTCGGAATTCATCTGCCCCAGGGCTCCCGCCTCCAGGGCGGAACCTTGACCACGACGCTGCAGGTGTCCGGTTCGACCGCCGGCCCCATCATCAGCGGGCCGGTCAAGGTGCTCAACACGCAGCTCGCCGGCTTCGACCTGGGCTCCAAACTGCAGGAGCTCGCCAAATTCACTGGAGGCCGCATTACCTCCGCCACCGGATCTGGCACCACCATCCGTTCGCTCACCATGAACGTCCGAGAAGAGGGCGGAGCGATCCAGACCACCAACATCGCGCTGGACGTCGCCGGTGTGGGCACGGCGACCGGAGCCGGTACGGTAAGCGCCGCTGGAGCGCTCAACTACAACACGGTCCTGAAGCTGACTGGCCTCTCGCTCGCCGGCGCACCCGCCACCTCGCAGACGGCTTCTGCGCCCGCTGGTGGTGGAGGCCTCATGGGAGCACTCTCGGGCTTCATCCCCGGCGGCGCAGCAGCCGAAGGCGCCCTCGGCGGAGCGGTCGGCGGCCTCTTGAAGAGAGGCATTCCCGTCGCCATCGGCGGCACCACCAGCAATCCCACCTTCATGCCCAATGTCGCAGGACTTGCAGCCGCGGCCGGAGAAGGCGTCGCCAAACAACTGCTGGGCCAGCAAACAAAGGGAAAGGGAACTCAGAATCAATCCAACCCGCTCGGCAACGCACTCGGCGGCCTCTTCGGCAAACATCCATAACTGCGCTGCTAACCTGAAGCACGCGACGAAGGCACGTCCCATTTTCCTCAACGCCGGATTTCCGCTATGGTGAACCGTTGATACAATCGACCACGGAGCACCTAAAATGGCAAAAGGCGTCAATAAAGTTTTCCTTCTCGGCAATGTAGGCAAGGATCCTGAAATCCGTTCCACAGCCGGCGGCACCATGGTCGCCAGCTTCTCCCTCGCCACCGCCGATCGGCAAAAAGACCCGCAGGGCAACTGGACCGAGAAGAGCGAGTGGCACAATCTGGTAGCGTTCAGCCGCACCGCCGAGATCATTCGCGATTATGTCAAGAAGGGCACACAGCTCTACATAGAGGGCAAGATCCAGACGCGTTCCTGGGACGACAAAGAGTCCGGCCAGAAGAAGTACCGCACCGAGATTTTAGTTAACGAGTTGACGCTCCTTGGCAAGCCGGGCGGTGGAGGCGCGGGCGAGTCGGCCGGCGGTTACTCCAAATCCAGCACCGCCAGCTACGATCAGCGCACGCCCGCAAGCCAACCGGATTATGCGGAGACGGGCATCACCGACGACGATATCCCTTTTTGAAACGGCTCACTTCTCGATGTGATGGAAGCCCTCATTGCGGAGGGCTTTTTCACTTCGAGTCGAACCGTACCGAATCCAGAATCGCCTGCATCCGGCGTCGCACCGAGTCGAGCTCGCGCTCGGTGATATCGCGCACCCCGCTGACGTCGCCGCCACAGAAATTGTTGATGACGGCGTCGAAGCGGTAGCAGCTTCCTTTGTGTTCGGTGGTATAGATCTCATCCCGCGATTCGGTGCAGATGCCGCCGTGTTCGTCGTAGCCGTGTTCGAACACGAGTCCCGCGATCTGAGTTGCACTTGCAACGTGAGCAGGCCGGGACATAGCCTCCGCTGCGCACTGGCCGACAGTTGTACCGGGCACGACGCTGAAGTAAAAGAGCGCGCCAGAGAAGGTCGAGGTAGGGTGAGGGTTAAAGCTGATGTTCGCCACCGCGCGCAGCTGGGCATTATGCGCCGCATTGCGCGCGTCGAGATGGAACGTGCTGACCTCGTAGTCCTTGCGGGTGAGGTTCCAGGCTGCCGGAATTGTGAAGGAGACCCCGTAACGGCTGTCGCGGAAGAGACGGGCCGGCGGGGTGGTAGGCTCAGGCGCAGCAGCGTGGGGCTGCAGCAGCGGAGGAACAGCCTCGGGCACGCCACGCGGAGGATTCGTCTGGGCTTGCACGCAGACTGCGGTGATCAGCAGCGCGATGGTGCAGTACAACAGGCCGGCTTTAATTCTCATGCTTCCCTTCTACGATGCAGGAGATGCTTGCAACGCTAGTGTACGAGAGCGGGGGATGGGTTTGAGCGAGCCAGTATCGACAAGAGGGGTCATTCGACACGCATCCGGGGATTGGCAATCGTATACGCGATGTCGGTCAGCAGGTTGACCCCAACGTACGTCAGTCCCACCGCCAGAATGCATCCCTGAACCAAGGCGTAATCACGGTTCGAGATCGCCGACAGTGTGAGCCTCCCGATGCCCGGCCAGCTGAAGATCGTCTCCGTCACGATCGCTCCAGCCAGCAGACTGCCAAACTGAAGCCCGATCACCGTAAGCACGGGAATCAGCGCATTGCGCAGCGCGTGGCCATAGACGACCTGATTCTCCGTAAGCCCCTTCGCCCGCGCCGTGCGAATGTAGTCCTGGTTCAGCTCTTCCAGCATCGCCGTCCGCACCATCCGCGTCAGGATTGCAGCCAGCGAAAGACCCAGCGTGATCGCAGGAAGTATCAGGTGGAGCAGAAAGCTGATCGGGCTCCCGTCGCCCGCACCCGACACCGGCAGCCAACCCAATTGAATGGAGAAGAGCAGAATCAGGATCGGGCCCAGGGCGAAGTTCGGAAACGAGAGACCCACCAGCGACACGACCCCCAGGGTGCGATCCTGCCAGCGGCTGCGATGAAGAGCAGACAGAATGCCGGCGGGAATCGAGAGCACAATGCCGATGACAAGCGCCGCAAGCGTCAGCGCGACTGTATACGGGTAGCGTTGCAGAACGAGATGTGTAACCGAGTCATGCAGCCGAAGCGACTGGCCAAGATCCGCATGAAGAATTCCATGCCAGTAGCGCGTGTACTGCAGGCCGAGTGGCGCATCCAGACCGTATGCATGGCGAAGCGCGCCGATGTCCGAAGCTGTAGCGCCCTCGCCCAACATCTGAACGATCGGATCGCCGGGCACCAGGTGAATGAGAAGAAAGACCAGCGAGATGACAACCCACAAGACGGGCAGCGTGACAAGAATGCGCCGAAGAGGACGCCAGAGTCGTATCGTCATGCGGTCGCGTCCGGACTATCCGCTTCGTCGCTGGAGCGCCGTCCGCCGCCAGGCGCGGGCAGATCTTCGACCAGAACGCGGCTGATGCGGCGCCGCGTCATCTCCGCTACCGTGTAACGGCGCCCCGCCTGTTCCATGCTCTCGCCCACCGCAGGAATGTGACCCAGATGGGCGAGAACGAATCCAGCGAGCGTCTCGATGCCCGCCTCCCGTGGAAAATCCCAGTGCAGCTGATTGCCAAGGTCGCGAAGCGTCGTGCTGCCGTCCAGCGACATCACACCCGTCGTGCTCAGCAGCGGCGACTTGCTGATGTCGAACTCATCCTCAAGCTCGCCGACAATCTGTTCGAGCACATCCTCCGCCGTCACCAACCCCACCGTCGAGCCGAACTCGTCGACTACGATTGCAATCTGCCGCCGCCGCTCCTGAAACTCCTGCAGCAGTTCGACCGCAAGCTTGGTCTCCGGCACTACGGCAAGCTCGCGCATCACCTGCCGCAGCGTGAGCGGCGACTCACCCTGGCCGCCAAGCGAGAGCGCAACCGTCCGGAAATGCATAAGCCGCGAGATGTCCTTCGAGTACACGATGCCGACGAGTTCCTCCGGCCCCCGGGCAGGATCGTAGACAGGAACGCGGGAGTGCTGCTCGTCCACGATGCGCGCCGAGGCCTGCTGCAACGGTAGATCGGCGGGAAGCGAAAAGATCTTTCCCAGCGGAGTCATGATCTCCCGGACCGTGACATGATTCAACTCGATCGCTCGGTGGATGATCTCCTCCTGAAACACCGGCAGCAATCCCATCCGCCGCGTCGCCGTAGCGATCAGCTTCAACTCCTCTGGCGAGTGGACCGCGCCCTCCCCGCGAAGCGGCGCGCGAAAAAGCCTGAGCACCAGCGCGGCCGATGAGTTCATCAGCTTCACCACTGGCCGCGTGATGCGGATGAACACATCCATCGGCCCGGCCACCGCAAGCGCGATGCGCTCCGTCCGCTGCAGCGCGAGCGACTTCGGAACCAGCTCACCCAGCAGAACCTCAAAATACGTGATCAGCGAGAACGCAATCACCACCGCAACCGTATGCGCGTAAAGCAAAGCGTGAGGCGGCAGAACATGCAGCCAGTCCGTCGCAACCGTAAGCAGAATCTGCACCACCGAAGGCTCGCCGATCCACCCGAGAGCCAGACCCGCCACCGTGACCCCAAGCTGCACCGCCGGCAGAAACTCATCGATCGAGTGCTTCAGCTTGAGCACCGTGCGCGCGCCGGGCCTGCCGAGCGCGATCAACTGCTGAATCCTCGTCTCCCGCACACTCACCAGAGCAAACTCCGCCGCAACGAAGAAGCTGCTGGCCAGGATGAAGAAGGCCACCATGATCACGCGGAAGAGCATCCATTCAAGCATCAAGGCCAGTGTAATGGGAGTGCGGAAGGAGCGCTGCTGCTTGGTGTGCTAACGTGACGGCTGTTGTCCTACCGTTGGCTGGATTCCCCCGCCTGCACTCTGCGGTTGTACGCCTCGGACTGCCCGCGAGGAACGGTCAATGGCTTCCACTTGGCGCAACTGAGGTGCTTCGCCAGAAATACGATCTGTCCGCAGTGGTAGGCGTAGTGAGATGTTTGGCGGTTGATAGCCTGCATCACCGAGTGAGCCTCGCCGCGAATCATCACCGTGCGGGACAAATCCGCCTCCGAGAGCGATGCAAGTGTGTCGAACATGCATCTCCAGCCAGCCTCCCATGCGGCAAGCAGCGCCTCACGTGTCGCAGGCGGATCCTCAAACTCGGTGTCACGGCGTCGGTCAGGCTTCTCGCCATCGCTCGTGAGGAAGTCCGTCCACCGCGACCGCATATTCCCGGTCATATGCTTGACCGTCACCGCAATCGAGTTGGATTCCTCATCGCAGCACTCCAGCAGTTGCGCATCGCTCACCTGCTCCATCGCTCGTTCGGCGAGACGTTTGTAATGACGGAAGAGCTCGATCGAGTCTTCCAGGTACGAGGTTGTGAAGTGAAGAGCCATGCTCCATCTTCGCTCCGGATGCAACCGGCGGCAAGCCGCCGAATAAGCAAAACAGCCGTGCGAGGAACGCCGTTACAACAGGCGCGACTGCCTCAAAATGAAAATAAATCATGACGCCAGAGCGCCAGTTGTACGTTATACTTCACCGGTTCCCGAAAGAACTAGATACCAGCCTCTGTAGAGCCAGCGGTCCGATCCATGGGAACTCTCGCGCTCTGCATACCAGGCCCAGCAGCATAAATTATGAATCGAAGCGTTTCTTTGAATGAGACATAAAATCTTGTATTCTGCGGCAGTTCTCGTACTTGCATCCTTGGCCCCACTAGCTAAAGCCGACACATTTCAGTTCAGCTTCGCAGGCCCGGGAGTAAGCGGCACGGCTGCACTGACCTATGGTGCCGCCACGGACTCAAAATATCCGCAGGCATTCGAAGTCACAGGGATTACTGGCACCTTTTCCGACACAAATATCGGAATCGTCGACGCGGCCATCACCGGCCTTCAGCCGATTAACCACGCTTCACCCGAACCTTCGAACACCCTCGCGCCGAACGACTTCAGCAAGTTCCAGGTAACATCGGGAACTGCGCACGGTTCCGTGTCTTACGACAACCTGTTCTATCCCGGCGGTTCGCCTCAAACGGCCAACAGTTATCCCTTTCATGGTGGTTTCGTCGACATCTACGGATTGCTATTCGATATTGGTAATGGCAAAGTAGTTGACTTCTGGAGCAACGGAATCACACCCGGTGCGACTTCAGTCGACTACGGCGTTGCGGTCGCTACGAGTGCAAGTTCATTGGATTATGTCGGCAACGGTGTAGCGGCAACCCCGGAGCCCGGCACGCTGTTGCTACTCGGGACCGGCCTGTTGGGAACACTGATCTGGAGGCGTCCATCCTTCCAGCGGATGCAGTCGTAGGGTAGGGATCTGAACCACGGTGGTAAAAAGTGAAATGGCCCGGCGAGTCGCCGGGCCATTTCTCTTTCCAATTCTGTATCTCAACAATCTGTCTAAGCCAGAACCTTATTGACCGACTTATCGATCGTGTCCTTGGGAACGAAACCAACGATCTGCTCGGCAACCTTGCCGCCCTTAAAAAGAAGCAGAGCCGGTATTCCCCGAATGCCGTAGCGCATTGGCGTCGCCGTGTTCGCGTCCACGTCCATCTTCATCACCTTGAGCTTGCCTTGATAATGCGCGGCAACCTCATCGACAACCGGGGCAAGAGCGCGGCAAGGACCGCACCAGGCGGCCCAGAAATCTACCAGTACGGGCTGTTCCGACTGGAGCACATCTTTTTCGAAATTTGCGTCGTTTACTTCGGTTACGAACTGTCCCGCCATGAATTCCTCCGTGATGCTATGCCTGGGCAACCGTAGACCACCGCCAACTTCGGTCCGGCTGAAGCGCATCACCACAATACTAGATGCTTGAGACGACCCGGAGTTTCAGCGCCCGAGTTGAAGCTTAAAAAGCAAACGCCCGGACCTCTGTAAAGAGGTCAACGGGCGGCGTAGCAGCCCTCCCCAGAACTGCCCACACCAGCTAAGGTACGGAACAATTTACCGGACGTAAAGAAATCTTAGGTAATCCAGGGAAAAAGTTACCTTGTTGTCGCCTTTGACACCTAACCCTTGTGGGTGCTGTAGTAACAGCTCAAGCTTGAAGCGCGCCCTTCGATATCCTGGTGCGGATGACCTGCAATGCCTCGTCTCCGGAAGCTTGAGCAATCGCCGAGCTGACTGCGTCGTCCGAAGGCCCCTCCGTGATCAGCAGGACAGAGGGCCCTGCACCGCTGAGCGCCACCCCGTAAACCGCAGGGTTCGTCTCAGCCAGCGGTAAAAGCAATGGCAGCAACGGGCAAGCCTTCATGCGGTACGGCTGATGAAGGCGGTCCCGCATACCTGCGCGAAGCAACTCCGGGCGGTTCTGAGCGAACGCGGCAAACAGCAGTGCGGTGGATTGGACGTTAGCAACCGCGTCCTCGCGAGGATATGTAGCAGGAAGAAGAGCCCGCGCCTTCCTGGTCTCGAGACCGGCAGAGGGCACGGCAAGCAGCAAGCTCCACATCAGGTTTTCCCCGCAAGTCGCTGTAAAGATTTGCCCTTCTTCCGTTGAGACAGCCGTCATTCCGCCGAGCAGGCAGGCGGCGACATTGTCCGCGTGACCCTCCCGCCGGCAGGCTTCCTCCAATATCTGCTGCCGGGTCCAGCCGAGACCGCCAAAGTGGTTCGCAAGCTGGACGCCGGCAACCAGAGCCGCAGCGCTCGACCCGCAACCCATGCCGAGGGGAATCTCGTTGCGAAGCTTGAGATGCAGCCGAGGCGCGACGATGCCGGCGTTTGCAAGCACGTCCACATACGTGGTGAGGATCAGGTTGTCTTCCAATACACCGCACTGGTCCGCATCCCGCCCTGTCGCATCAATCTGGAAGACGAGCCCGACCGAGGCGTCGATCGTAAGATAGAGCGCCATCGCCAGTCCAACCGCATCGAACCCGGGCCCCAGGTTCGCAGACGTGGCAGGCAGCCGCAGGTGAATCGGGGGAGGATGATCTTGCCCGGAATCTCGCCCGGACTGGCTAGCCCCATTCATACAAGCTGAGGCTGGCTGATTTGAGACCGCCCCATGTGCGACTCGATCGCCCGAAGTACAAGGCTCGCGTCGGCTTCCAGAACCGTCGGAGGCTTGCGCAGCGCCGCATGAAGTGCCTCATCCTCGGCAGTCAGCTGCGCCTTCTCCCTCTCGCCGAAAAGCTCACCCCGGTGATAGTCGATCGTATACGCCGAATCCTTCAGCGTATGTCCGGTCAGGATTAGCACCACCCGCTCCTCGCGCGTCACCTTGCCCAGCGCCACCAGCTTCTTCAGTCCCGCCAACGTCACCGCCGAAGCAGGCTCGCACCCCACTCCTTCAGCCCCGATCTCCGCCTTGGCCAGCGCAATCTCCTGCTCCGAAACCTGCTCGCACCACCCGCCCAGCTCATCGATCACCGCCGCCGCCTTACGCCACGACGCGGGATTGCCGATCCGGATCGCCGTCGCCCGCGTCTCCGCAGTCACCGGCCGCATCACCCGGTTCTCATCCATAAACCACCGGTACAGCGGATTCGCTCCCTCAGCCTGAATCACGCTGATCTTCGGCCGCCGCGCAATCAGCCCAAGCTGGTACATCTCCGAGAAACCCTTCCCCAGCGCAGCCGAATTCGCCAGATTCCCCCCGGGCACAATGATGTGCTCCGGAACCTGCCAGTCCATCTGCTCCACCATCTCAAACGCGGGCGTCTTCTGCCCCTCCAGCCGGTACGGATTCACCGAATTCAGCAGATAGATCGGAAAACGCCGCACCAGCTCCCCCAGAATCTTCACGCACCCGTCGAAGTCGGTCTTCAGCTGAATCGTCAGCGCTCCATAGTCCATCGACTGCGACAGCTTCCCCCACGCAATCTTTCCCTCAGGAATAAACACAATGCTCCGCAGCCCCGCCCGCGCCGCATACGCCGCCATCGCCGCCGACGTATTCCCCGTCGAAGCGCACGCCACCCACTCGAACCCCCGCTCCGCCGCCACCGACAGCGCAGCCGTCATACCCGTGTCCTTGAACGACCCCGTCGGATTCATCCCCTGATGCTTCGCCAACAACCAGTCCACCCCGGCGGCCTTCGCACATCGAGGCAGATCGTACAGCGGAGTATTTCCCTCCCGCAGCGTCACAACCCGATCCATGTCATCGACAATCGGCAGCAGATCGCGAAACCGCCACACTCCCGACTGGTCTACCGCCAGCGTCGACGTCCGCCGCTCCTCCCACAGATAACGCAGCGCCGAAGCATTCGGCAGACATCCACCAGCCGCTCCCGAGCTCCTCGTCCCTGCGTTAGCCGAAGACCACGCGTACACCACCTCATACAACCCACTGCACCGCACACAGCGAAAGTCGCTGCTGGCTGCATCCTTTTCGATGACGACGCCGCATTCCGTGCATCTAAGCTGGTGTGCCGATCCGCTCATGGTTCCTCCTAGCTTATCGTAAGGCGCACGAGCCGTCTGTCCTCCTCGCGTGTCTCGCACTCCTCTTCTCCAACGCAAACGCCCAGGCCCAAAATCCCCAACCCCCCGAGAAGCAGCTCCTGATTGCCGCCGCCGCCGACCTCCAGCCCGTCATGCCTGTCCTCGCTCAGCTCTACCAGCAGAAGACCGGCGTCAAGCTCAACATAAGCTACGGCTCCTCCGCCACCCTCACCACCCAGATCGAAAACGGCGCCCCCTTCGACCTCTTCCTCTCCGCCGACTTCGTCCACCCCGAGCAGATCGTAGCCGCCAACCTCGCCGACGCCACCGCCCCCACCCCCTACGCCCGCGGCACCCTCGTCCTCTGGACCCGCAACGACTCCGGCCTGCTCCCCCTCACCCTCGAGCGCCTAACCGACCCGCGCGTCACCAGGATCGCCATCGCCAACGAGCTGCACGCCCCCTACGGCTTCGCCGCCGCAACCGCGCTACGGCGCCTCAAGCTCTACGACCGCGTCAAACCCAAACTCGTCGTCGCCGAAAACATCGCCCAGACCGCCCAGTTCGTAGAATCGGGCAACGCCCAGCTAGGATTCATCTCGCTCACCACGGCCACCACCCCGCACTTCAAACAGATCGGCAGCTACGTCCTCGTCCCCACCTCGCAATACCCCGCCATCCGCCAGTGCGCCGTCATCCTCTCCAAATCCCTCCACAAACCCGAAGCCCACGCCTTCCTCACCTGGCTCCTCTCCCCCACAATCCAGGAAAACCTCCCCAAACTCGGCCTGTCGCCTGCGCAGTAATTTGAAGGCGCTATACTCAGGACTGCATTACAGGTAGGTGGCCTTTGCCCGTTAGTCCGTTCCCGTACAGAATACTGATTGTTGAGGATCAACCAGAGCTACGAGAACTAGGGAAGACGTTGCTTGAAGCGCAAGGCTATGAAGTGCGGGGAGCGGAAGACGGATTCGAAGGACTAGCTGCACTCAAAGAGTCCCTGCCGGACATCATTATCTCCGACCTGCAGATGCCAAACATGAATGGATTCGAGTTCCTGTCCGTCGTGCGACGCCGCTTTCCTACCATACCCGTCATTGTTATCTCAGGAGAGTTCTCCGGTCTTTCCGTGCCCGAGAGCGTGCTCGCAGACGCATTCTTTCCCAAGAGCGGATATAAAGCAGACGAATTGTTCGAGAAGATTTCAGATCTGCTGCACGAACTTCCCACCCGCCCCAAAACCGGTAAATCGAGCCAGGCCGCAGTCTGGGTCAAGAACGATAAAGGCACCGTCGCCGTTACCTGTTCGGACTGCTTACGCACCTTCCCGGTCTCAAACGTCGCAAAGGGGCCAAATGAGGCGGAGTGCGATTTTTGTGGTTGTACCGTTCGTTTCGAGATAATCGGTGAGCCAAAGTTCATGGGGAAGAGTTCGGCTCCTGAGACTTCCGCCGAACTGATCCGAACCACTGATTAAACGCTCGCCGAACAGTGATCGTCCCGCCTCCTGACGTGGTACGGGGCAAATCTGAAAACGAATGGCTGCAGGGTACTCATGCCTTTGCCGCGCTATCACACCTTCGTCAAGACTTTCGATCTCTGTCATAGACTTGTCGCTGTATGGATTCCACTGCGCTTTGGCTGACGTTGCGGCTTGCCCTCGGAACGACTGCGGTTCTGCTTGTCCTTGCTCTTCCCCTCGCCTGGTGGATCGCAGCAGGCCGCGGAGTAGCCCGCGCCATCGTCCAGGCAATCGTAGCCCTGCCACTCGTCCTGCCGCCAACCGTCCTCGGCTTCTACCTCCTCGTCGCGCTCGGCCCCATCACCGCCCCCGGCCGCCTGCTCATCCGCATCCTCGGCCATCCCCTCGCCTTCAGCTTCGCCGGCCTGCTCATCGGCTCCATCCTCTACAGCCTTCCCTTCGCCGTCCAGCCTCTCGTCGCCGGCTTCGCCGCAGTCGACCGAGCCTACATAGAAGCCGCAGCCGGCCTCGGAGCCTCCCCAGGCCGCGTCTTCCGCACCGTCGTCCTGCCCCAGACCCGAGCCTCGCTCCTCACCAGCGCCGTCCTCACCTTCACCCACACCGTCGGCGAGTTCGGCGTCGTCCTCATGCTAGGCGGCAACATTCCCGGAGCCACCCAGACCCTCTCCATCGCCCTCTATGACCGCGTGCAGGAGTTCAACTACGCCGCCGCCAACCGTACCGCGCTGCTCCTGCTCGCCTTCTCGCTCGCCGCCCTCGCCCTGATCTACCTTCTGCCCGCTGTAAGCAACGGAAACGGAAGGCAGGCCGATCTTGTCCAATAAAATGCCCAGTCAAGCACGCGCTGCAGACTGCGAGTTCCAGCCTGCCGAACTGTCCGCCAACCCTCCAGGTAACCCGTCCGGCGACCTCCTTACCGTCACGCTCAAGCATCGCGCCGGAAGCCTCTGCATCGACCTGAGCTTCGTCCTCACTCAACCCTGGACCATCCTCTTCGGCCCCTCCGGCAGCGGCAAGACCACCGTCCTCCGCACCATCGCCGGCTTCGTCCAGCCCGACGCGGGAGTGATCGCTTATGGCCCAGCGCAGCGATCTCTGCTGAACACCTCGCAACGCCTCTTTATCCCTCCCCATCGGCGTCCTGTCAGGACAGCAGGCCAGACCGCACGCCTCTTTCCCCAACTCACGGTAGAAGAAAACGTGCTGTACGGAATGGGCCAGCCGCTCAGACAGTCCGAAGCCGAGCGCAACGTCCTGGCCGACGTCATGGCGCTGATGCAGCTAAACACCCTCGCCAGCCGTCGCCCCGACGCACTCAGCGGAGGCGAGCGCCAGCGAGTCTCCGTCGCGCGCGCCGTCGCCTCCGCCGTCACCTTCAATGGACCCGATAGGCCGCTCCTCCTGCTGGACGAACCCTTCGCCGGCCTCGACACCGCGCTGCGCGACGACCTGGCCCTCGCCCTGCGCGCCTCCCTCGCCCGCTGGAATCTCCCCGTCCTCTCCGTCTCCCACGACATCGCCGAGTGCCATCTGCTAGACGCAGAGGTCATCCGCATCGCCGACGGCAAGCTCACCGGCCAAGGCCCCGCCGCCGCCCTTTTAGCCCAGGAGCGCGAACGCCTGATCTCCCGCCTGGGACACCGCTCATAGACCTCCCGACGGGTTGGGGTGCCCTGCATCTCAAGTCTGATTTGAGATGTGGGCATCGTGCGAAGTAGGACCGACTCACGCGTTCATTGCAAATGATTCCGAAAGCCTTGTCCTGCCGGACGGGCCCACTGCGCGTGGAGAGGTCACTTCGTGACGTGTATACCTTTCTTCGACGAATGAAACGCGACGGTCCTCCCGATGGTCGGAAAGAAAATCTTTCACACCACGACAGGCTCCTGCTCCAGCCGAACGCCAAAGCTCGCCTCCACTCCATCCATCACTGCATCCCGCAGCGCAATCATCTCTCCGAACGTCGCGCCCCCCAGATTCACCAGGGCCAGGGTATGCCGCGAAGAGATCGCCGCCCGCCCCATCGCAAATCCCCTGCGAAACCCTGCGCGTTCGACCAGCCACGCCGCCGGCAGCTTCACCCTTCCCTCCGCCGCCGCATATCGCGGGATCTCATCCTCGCTGCACCCCGCACCTATCGCAATCCGCCCAATCGCATCGACCGGGACCACGGGATTCTTAAAGAACGACCCGGCGCTCCGTCCATCCGGGCCGCCCTGACCGGCCAGCATCCCCTTCCCTTCGCGAATCGAGCGCACCGCATCGTAAACCTGCCTCAGCGCAGGCCTCTCTCCCGCTTCGAGCTGCGCTGCGAAATAGCGCGAAAGATCGGCATACCGCAACGCCGGCTCGCCCCCAGGCCGCAGCGCGTAGGTCACCGCCGTCACGATGTACCGGCCCCGAGCCTCGGTATTGAACACGCTTCGCCGGTAAGCAAAGCCACACTCCGCATGATCGAGCTCCACAAATCTCTGATTCGAACGATCAAACGCGCGCACCTTGGCGATCGTCTCGGCGACCTCCTGTCCATACGCGCCCACATTCTGCACCGGCGTACCACCCACGTCCCCGGGAATCCCCGCCAGACACTCCATCCCCGCATACCCCCGTTCGACCGAGTACAACACCAGATCATTCCAGTTCGCCCCAGCCGCCGCCTCGACCAGCACCCGATCGCCGTTCCCGCTCTCCTGGCTTATTCCCAGGAGCCCCACACGCAGCACCACCCCATCGAACCCGGCATCGCTGACCAGCACATTGCTTCCACCCCCGAGCACGAACAGCGGCAGCTCCCGGTCAAGCGCGAACACAGCCGCCTGCGCAACCTCGGCCTCGTTCGCAGCCTGGCAGAAAAAGCGCGCCGGGCCGCCAATTTGGAGCGTGGTGTACGGAGCAAGCAGGACATGCTCCTGCATAAAAGGCAGAGGAACGGTCACGGCCTTGAGGTTACAACATCGCCAGTCTGTCTCTTCGACTGCACGCTCTGCCTTGACAATCGTGAGCCCGCAGGCACGGGCATGTCTTGCCCGGGTACGGTGCGGGCGTTCTTGTCAGGCACCTCAATGACCACGAGATCCAAGCCTAAGTGTCATGTTACCGAGACTTTGCGCAACTTTCGCCAGGGGGGAGGGGGTGACTCCCCTCCGTACAGTAGAATGAAGCAAGCGCGAGTCTCACGCGACAGCAACAATCAGGGGGAGAATTTTATGTATCCAGAGATTATGGTGATTCCGATGCGCGAAGAGCTCACGCGCGCCGGCTTGTCCGAGGCCCGCACCGCAGCCGATGTCGACGCAGCCGTCGCGCAGCCCGGAACCACAATGGTGGTCGTCAACTCCATCTGCGGTTGCGCGGCTGGAAAGATGCGCCCCGGGGTGCGTCTCGCCATGCAGCACGCCGCCAAGCCCGACCACGCCGTGACCGTATTCGCCGGCCAGGACCGCGAAGCCACCGAGAAGGCCCGCGGCTACTTTGGTGGCCATCCCCCCACCTCCCCCGCCATCGCGATCCTCCGCGACGGCCAGCTCGTTTATCTCATGCAGCGCTCGGCCATTGAGACCTCTACGGCTCCCGCCATCGCCCAGGAGCTCACCCGAGCCTTCGACACCTACTGCACCAGGACGACCGCCTAGACGAAGTTACGGCAGTCGATCTTCAAAGCCGAAGTTTCCTGCCCTGAGGCAGGGCTTCGGCTTTTTATTTGTCTCTGACTCAACTAAGGCTGCTGGCTGCCGATGTAGAAGACAGCCATGTCGACCATTCCCCAATCTCCTGATCGCGCCGCTTACCCTCCCCCGACTTGCTCCAGCGCCGCGCCGGACAAGGAAAGCGAACCTGAACTGGCCGGAAGCAGCGCTGCGGTCGTCCGTCTGCGCCTGCAGGTAAAACGGATCGGGCCGCACTTTCGCACCGTGCTGCTTCGAGGAGAGCCAGGAACGGAAAAGGAGCTCGTGGCGCGCAGACTGCATCGCTTCAGCTCCGGCGGGATGGGACCTTTCGTGAGATGTCATGCCGGCGCTCCGGAGGACGCTCTATCGATCGAAGCGCGCGCCGCCGTCCCGGGGGATGCGTTGGAGTCGCTGACGAGAATGGCCGATGGCGGCACACTGTATCTCGACGGTATAGAGGAGATGCCGCCTGATGCTCAGGCCTCGCTGCTGCGAATCCTACGGCGGCATGAGTTTGCCGAGAGCGGCGGTAGACTGACACAACGGCTGGGATCGCGGATCATCGCTTCGACCTCGGTGGAGCTGCGCGCGCTCGCGTCCGCGGGTCGATTCGGACAGGAACTCTACCAGCGCCTCGCAACGGTGGAGATCGCGTTGCCTCCTCTGCGGGAGCGCGCCGTAGACATCCCTGAGTTGGTAAATGGATTCGCGGCGAGGCTTGCGATACAGCATGGCTGTTCGGAGTATGGTGTATCGCCCGAAGCAATGGAGTCGTTGCAACAATACAGTTGGCCAGGCAACACACGCGAGTTGGAGAACCTCCTGCGAACCTTGCTGCTGCAACGCGAAGGCAGGATGATCGAGAGGCGCGACCTGCCCGTGTTCGCGGAGATGTGTGTACCACTGCCGGCGAAGCAGGACACCGAAGTGAGCGCGAGCCTGCAGCATGTCATCGAGCACCATGTGATGCGTGTCCTGATGGACTGTGGAGGCAACAAGCTGCGTGCCGCGGAGCGTCTGGGCATCAGCCGCTCCACCCTCTACAGGATGCTCGATAGCGGCGCCACAGACATGACTCGTACTCCGAGACTCTAACCGCTCCACAGCGAGGGCGACCGGGATGCCGCGTCTCTCGCGGTAAACTGTCACAGGTCCTTGAGGAGCGATATGAAGTGTCTTCTGCTTTGCGGTCTGGTTAGTGTAATCACGGTGGGTGGATGGTGCGCCGCACTGTTGCCATTGCAGTCTCAGGGAGCGCCCTCCGTCGAAGCCCGCAGCCGCGCGCTGTCCTCGCTTTTGCACGAAATCTGGGAAGACAACCTCAAGCACTCACCCGAGTTCGCAACGTCAATCGGAGACAAACGCTACGACGACCAACTCACCGACTACTCCGTGAAAGAGGTTAATGCGTCGCTGCAACGCGGTCTCAGCTACATCGAGCGGCTTGGCGCCATCGACACGACCGGACTTACCACACAGGAGCAACTCTCCGCCGAACTGATGCTGCGTTCTCTGATCGACGATCAGCAGGCCGCCAGATTCAAGGAGTGGGAGATGCCGGTCAATCAGTTCGACGGGTTGCAAACCGACCTTCCCCAACTACCGAACCGCACCTCCTTCGATACCGCGAAGGACTACGACGACTACATCGCGCGTCTGAGGAAGGTGCCGGTCGCCTTTTCGCAGATCATGACGAACATGCAGTTGGGGGCGGACGACGGTCGAACTGTGCCGCAGTACCTGATGCAGAAAGTTCTCGTCCAGACTCAGACGCTGGCCAATCAGAAGCCCGCAGACAGCCCCTTCGCGGTTCCGCTCAAGAAGTTCCCCGCCGCCGTCGGCGTAGCTGACCAGAAGCGCATCTCGGCCGACCTGCTCGATGCGATCTCGGCGGATGTCTTGCCATCCTACAAACGATTCGCTGGCTTCCTGAAGGCGGAGTACATCCCGAAAGCCCGCAAAGATCCAGGCATCTGGTCCATCCCCGATGGCGACGCCTATTACGCGTTCCGTGTGCGGCAGAGCACGACCCTCGACAAGACTCCTGCTGAGATTCATCAGATTGGCGAAGAAGAGGTCAAGCACGACGAGGTTGCGATGCTCACCATCGTGAAGAGTCTCGGCTTCTCTGACCTCAAGACGTTTGGCGCGGCCCTCAAGACGAATCCGAAGGAGCATCCCGCCTCCGCCCAGGCGCTGATCGACGACTACAAAAGCTACATCGCCGGCATGAAGCCAAAGCTGCCGCAGTTGTTCGGACGGCTGCCGAAGGCTCCGTTGGAAGTGCTTCCGGTGCCCGCCTACATGGAAAAGGACCAGGCGGCGGCCTACTACGACAACGGCACTCCGGACGGCAGCAGACCGGGGCGCGTCTATGTCAACACCTACAACTTCGCGGAACGTTCACTCGCTCCGGTCGAAGCGGTCTCCTATCATGAAGGCCTCCCGGGCCACCACCTGCAGATCTCCATCGCGCAGGAGCTTACAGGTCTTCCAGAGTTCCGCAAGTACACCTACTACACGGCGTACACCGAAGGTTGGGGACTGTATAGCGAGCGTCTGGGCAAAGATATTGGCTTTTATCAGGACCCCTACAGCGATTACGGCCGTCTCGAAGGAGATATGTGGCGCGCCATCCGGCTGGTCGTCGACACCGGCGTTCACTCCCAGCACTGGACCCGCCAGCAGATGGTCGATTATTTCCACGAGCATTCCTCTATCGACGAAACCAACATTCAGGCAGAGGTTGACCGCTACATCGCGTGGCCCGCGCAGGCCCTTGGATACAAGATGGGCCAGTTGAAGATTCTCGAACTGCGCGAGAAAGCCAAGACCGCGCTGGGTCCAAAGTTCGATATCAAGGCGTTCCACGATGAGGTGCTCGACTCCGGCGCCCTGCCACTCGACGTTCTCGATCGCCGCGTCACTGGCTGGATTGCAAGCCAAAACGCGACGCAGACGAAATAATCCATCTGATAGCCTTTGGGCATGAGCGAGACCAACGAAAGCGCCGTTGCCATTCCCATTCCTGCTATGCATGGTCTGCGCGTAGCCGTGCTTGGCGCAGGCAAGATGGGCGGGATTCTGCTGCAGGCCTTCTTGAAGAACAACCTGCTGAAACCGAAGCAACTCTTCGTCACCGTGCAGCATTCGGAACGCGCCAAAGCGTTGTCTTCTCAGTTCGGCGTCGAAGTGACGACTGACAATCTCGCGGCCGCGCGCCAGGCCGATGTCATACTGCTCGGTGTAAAGCCCACGCAGGTCCCGGCGCTGGTCCAAGAGATCAAAAACGCGCTCACACCAGCTAAGACGCTGCTCTCCTTCGCCGCTTCGGTCAAGACCCGAAGCATCGAGGACACGGCCGGATGCGAGCTGGCCGTGATTCGCGCCATGCCAAACACCCCCGCGACCGTGGGTGCAGGAATCACCGCACTGTGCAGCGGACGATTCGTCTCTGGCGGACAAATGGCCGTCGCGCAGGCAATCTTTCAGACGGTCGGTAGAACGGTGGTGGTCGACGAGAAGCACATGGATGCGGTAACCGGGCTCTCCGGTTCAGGCCCGGCATTCCTGTACATCATCATCGAAGCGCTGGCCGAAGCCGGCGTGAACGTAGGTTTGCCACGCGATGTGGCAACGCTGCTGGCCGCTCAGACCACGCTCGGTTCGGCGCGCATGGTGCTCGAAACCGGATCACACCCCGCGTTGCTCAAAGATGCTGTGACGACGCCTGCGGGCTGCACCGTCGACGGCATCCTGGAACTCGAAGAAGGCGGCCTCCGTGTGACGTTGATCAAGGCGGTCAAGCGCGCCACACAACGGGCGAGAGAACTGGCTGACGGCTAACCGGCGCACCCCAAAAGCCCGGCCAGCCATCGCCGCGTAGAATGGAGCCATGGCTGCGACCGCTGCGTTATCGGTGAGGCACGGCAATCGCGTCCTCGCACGCTTCGGCTGGGCCGTCGTGGCCTACAACACGCTTGTCATCGTCTGGGGCGCTTTGGTGCGGGCAACCGGCTCCGGCGCCGGCTGCGGCAATCACTGGCCGCTCTGCAACGGCCAGGTCATTCCTCTTTCGCCGCGCATAGACACGATCATCGAGTTCACGCATCGTTGCATGACCGGCGTCTCAACATTTCTCGTGATCGGCTTGCTCGTTTGGACATTCCGCGGAACCATCAAGGGACAGGCTGCTCGAGTAAGCGCCGTCGCGTCGATGGTACTGCTCCTTAACGAAGCGTTTCTGGGCGCGCTTCTCGTTAAGCTTGGTTACGTCACCGGCAACCAATCGATCGGCCGCGTCGTGGTGCTCTCCATTCACCTCAGCAACACACTGCTGCTTCTGGCCGCCCTCACCTTGACCGCAAGATTCCTGAGCACTGGGCAGATGACTCGGGCGCTGCCAGTCCGCGGCGTCAACAGGACATGGGCCGTGCTTGGCCTCGCAGCAACGCTGATCGTGGGCGTGAGCGGGTCGCTCGCCGCCCTCGGAGACACGCTCTTTCCGGCCTCTTCGCTGCGCTTGGCCTTCGCGCAGGACTTCGCACCGGGATCGCCCTGGCTGCTGCGACTGCGCGGGGTGCACCCGGCGAGCGCGCTGATTGCGGCGATTTTTGTGCTGTGGCTCGTGAGGCAAGGCAGACGTGTGGGGACAGGGCGGCTGGGTGCGCTCGTGCTTGGACTGCTGACGTTTCAATTCGCTCTGGGTGTAATGGATGTGTTGCTGCTTGCACCGGTATGGATGCAGCTACTGCATCTGTTCGGAGCGGATGTCTATTGGGTCTCGCTGGTCTCACTTTCGGCTGCGGTGGTATGGCCAGGGACGCACTCTCCCAATCAGGAGCACAAACAACCGTCCGCTGAGAGCATCGCGCCCGGAATATCGGTCAGCACTTAGTGGATGGGCGGCTTGCCGGCAACCCTGTCGCCAACATTCTCCGTGCCGTGGCCGATATCTTTGCCGACCCTCTTCGTGCCGTTGACCGTGTCGGTCCCGGCAGTCTTCGTTCCCCGCACAGTATTGTGATAGGCTTTCCGCGTACCGGCAGAGGTTTTGTGCGCGGCGGTGTGAGTATCTCGAGCTGTCGTGTGATATGCCTTCTTCGAGCCAGTGGCTACGCCATTTCCTGCGTCCCTGGCGGCGTTCTTGGTGTTTGTTCCGGCGGCTTTCATATCCTGCTTGGCGCCGTCCTGCGCAAAGCCGAAACCACACAAAAGGAATACGGCGAATGCGGACGCCACAGTGATCGACCTTAGTTTACGAATTTGCATAGCATCTCCACGGGCGGAACTCAAGCCCTCGTAGTTAGAGTAGCGGCATGGGTGAAGAGATGTACAGGAACAAGTGTTCGCCGTACCCTACAGTTGCCGCAGAGATTCTCTCTCGCTTTGCAAGCTCTTTTTCTCTTTAGGGGTGTCCACAGGGGATATTTCTCTTTTTTAAAGTCGTGGAGCTCCAGCGGCTATCTGTACCTACCCGCGCGGTCGTGCGGGGCGATTGCAGTATCATCGCTGCGTGAACCCTCCAGCACCACCACTGGCGGCTCAACCTCCTTCCGGCACCACTCCTCATCGGGGACCTCCGCTCGCGGTACCCGGCCTCGGCACGGCGGAGGCCCGTCGAAGGCTTCAGGCTTCCGGTCCCAACGCACTGCCTGAACCCGTCTCGCATCCCCTTCTGCAGATCGCGGGTAAGTTTTGGGCGCCGGTGCCGTGGATGCTGGAAGCCACAGTTGTGTTGGAACTGGTGCTTCACAAGCGTGCAGAGGCCCTCGTGATTGCAATCCTCCTGCTCTTCAACGGCTTTCTGAGTTTCTTGCAGGAGCGCAAAGCCGCCAATGCTCTTGCCTTGTTGCGAAAGAGCTTGCCGGTGCGGGCGCGCGTGATGCGTGACGGCACATGGCAAGTCATCGACTCGCAGGAGATCGTCGTGGGAGATGCGATCTATCTGCGTATGGGAGATATTGTTCCGGCGGACGCACGCATCGCGACTGGGCAAATCTCCGTTGACCAGTCGATGCTTACCGGCGAGTCGCAGGCCGTCGATCTGGCCCAGGGGCAGACAGCGCACGCGGGCGCAACCGTCGTTCGCGGCGAAGCCAGCGCAGAGGTCGTCGCCACCGGCGCGCATACATCTTTTGGCAAAACAGCGGAGTTGGTGAGCACAGCAAAGACGGTCAGCCATCTCCAAGCAATGATCTTTCGCATCGTGAAGTATCTGGTCGCTCAGGATATTGCTCTCGTAGCAGCTCTCTTGCTCTTTGCGCATGGAATCGGCCTGCCGCTGCGAGACATGCTGCCCTTCGGCCTGATTCTGTTGGTGGCTTCTGTACCGGCCGCTTTGCCCGCGACCTTCACCTTGGCGACCGCTCTTGGATCGATGGAGCTCACCCGCGCCGGTGTTCTAGTTACACGGCTCTCGGCCATTGAAGAAGCATCCGCCATGGGAGCCTTCTCGCTCTTTTGGCAGCACTCGCGGCCTTTCTGCTTGTGTTAGATACTGTCAAGGTAAAGATTTTCAGCAGGTTCCGCATTTAGCTGGGGAGGGATCAATGGCCTTCAAGAGAATCCTGATCGCAATCGATGAGAGTACGTTCGCAGCGCATGCTGCCGATGCCGGAGCAGACCTCGCTAGCCAACTTGGAGCGGAGATCGCATTTATTACCGTTGTGGATCCGGCGGGGGCGGGTTATGTCGCGGATTCTGGAGTTTCTGCGGCCGAGTGGCTCGCCATCCTGAAGCGCGACGCAAAGTCCTTGCTCAATGCATCTGTGGCACGCCGCACCATGACCCCTCCGCCGTTTCAGTTTCTGGAGGAGGGTAAACCCGCCGCAAAAATCGTTGATGCAGCAGCAAATTGGCCAGCCGATCTGATTGTGATGGGAACCCATGGCCGCAATGCCGTGGCCAACGTTCTGCTAGGTAGCGTTGCGCAGGGCGTACTCCACCACGCGCCGTGCCCGGTAATGATTCTAAGAGCGCAACATGGACATGAAGTAGTGGTGTAAACCACTGTTGGTCATGAGAAGAGTTTATTTTCAGGCGCAGTTTATCGAACGGAAGGCAGGCTGCCGATCTACAACCCTCGGCCATCGCGATTGCATTGAGCGTTGGGCATTCGGAAATAGCCTGCTCCAACCATGATCAGATCGATTTGCTCAGACAACTTGGTCCGTCACGGCAACGTCGCGTTTTTGATGAGGACGAAGTCGCTATCAGGACAAAGTGATCAGTGGAAATAGCTTTGTCCCGTCATACTTCAAGCCGTTTCGAAACATCCCGTATATCGCGTGAAGCAACTTCCTCGCAACAGCGATGAGTGCCTGTAGACGGGCTTTATTTCGCGCCAAGAGGCTTTCAAAAAAAGGTTTTGCGGGAGGATCACAGCGGGATGCGACAAGAGCAGGCATGTAAAGCGCTCGTCTCAATTGACTATTCCGGCGCGGCTGATACGCGATGCCTTTCTCACCGAGGTTCCCGACATTTCGTGAGCAGGATCGAGGCCACTGTGCGCAACCCATTCTCGCACGTCAGTTCTGACGGAAGCGTGGACAGTTCCGCGAGCAATTGCATGGCACTCACCTGTGCAATACCTGGGATGCTGACTAACAGCTCATACCGTTTGTGAAGCAAGTCGTCTTGTCGGACAAGTGTCATCACTCACGCCGAAGCTTGGTGATACGTAGTTTCAGAGACGCTACGGAGCGCTTCAAATCCTGAACAACGCAGACAGGTGTAGAAGCAGAGCCGTGTGCTGCATGAAGACGGTTCTGATTCTGAGCGCTCTGTACAGAAAGGCTCTGAATGTGACGAACAATCGAGCGCAATCGCATCGAACTGGGGCTAGGAGCGATCCAAGCCGTGAACGGCATCCGATGAGTGTACTCGGCTAATACCTCGGCGTCCGCCGCATCGGTTTTTTACCGCCGATAGCTTGGGCAAATCGATTAGCAAACTTGGGATTCAAGACGGCGACTTCGATCCCCTCCGCTGCATCAAGTGCAAACGCGAGATCCAATGAGTAAATTCCCGTCGCTTCTAACGACACTCGAAACGGTGATTTGGCTTTCCGCAGCCAACCGATAAGAGCCTTGTTCTGAAGTATTAGTGAAGCTCCTTTGCCTCGGCTATCTGATGCACGCTCTGAATCGCCACGGTGAGACTTTTAGCACTGACATCGATGCAACAATACAGTATTTCCTGAAGCTGGATGAATTGCTTGCTCATGAACGGCCTACGGCGTTAGCATTCGGCCTCGGCACTCGTCCCTGTCCGCAGTCACGGACTCGCTCCTGTCGCCGGCCTTGAACATGCAGGCTTTATGCCTCCGATTCTCCACGGCGTAATAAGAGAGGGACGGTGGCCGTTCTCTGCGACAGGCTCAGGATTGCTCCGGCCTCAGGTGGGTACGGCCTTTCCGCAGAAGCGCGACTTCATCTTTACGCCTGGATTCGTAACATACCAAGGTGGGGAGCTCTCGTATTCTTCCATCACAAAATCTCTGTTGTATAGTTGCGAGGTTCAGTAACTTTGCGGTTCGGGCGTTTGGAATGTCGAAATCTTTCCTTTAGAGCGCGCCCGCAGACTCTGTTAAAGCCAGAACTAGATTTGATGGAGAGGACGTAAGCGCTATTACCGCCGGCCTGGCGAGGAAAACGTTTACATTGGGACCCGAAACCGATGCAGGCTGCTGCCGCGCTTTTTCTGCTTAACCAACAATTGACAAAGCTGGCGCCGGTCGACCTTCTGATTCTGGTGCTGTACTTCGTGCTGGTCGTCTTCATCGGCTTTTATGCCAAAGGAAAGGCAAACACCAGCGAAGATTTTTTTCTTGCCGGCAGAGAGATGACGGCATGGATCGCGGGATTGAGCTTTGTATCAGCCAATCTTGGTTCGCTGGAGCTGATGGGATGGGCGGGCGCGGCCTACCAGTACGGCATTCTAGCGGCCCACTGGTATTGGATCGGCGCGATTCCGGCGATGCTCTTTCTCGGCATCGTGATGATGCCGTTCTATTACATCTCCAAGACGCACTCGGTTCCCGGATATCTTCAACTGCGGTTCGGCGAAGGCGCTCGCGCGGTCTCCGGAGTCTCCTTTGCGGTGATGACAATTCTGATGAGCGGCGTCAACATGTACGCCATGGCGCTTGTGATGAAGACCGTGCTGGGGTGGAATATCAGCTTCAGCATCTGGGTAGGCGCGGCAACCGTGGCGCTGTACGTCATGCTGGGCGGCCTACGGTCGGCGATCATCAACGAGGTGTTGCAGTTTGTCCTCATCTGGGCCGGCGCGGCCATGATTCCGATTCTCGGCTTGATCGAGGCCGGCGGCTGGACCAAATTGAAGGCCCAGATTGCCATGAATCTCGGCACAGGCGACTACACGCATATGTGGAGTACGCTGGGGAGCTTCAAAGACAATCCCATGGGTGTGCATTGGACTGGCATCGTCTTCGGGCTCGGCTTTGTCATCAGTTTCGGATACTGGACAACAGATTTCCTGGTCGTGCAGCGCGTCCTGAGCGCAAACAACCTGCGCGCAGCGAAGATGGCTCCTGTTATCGGCGCGGCCTTCAAAATGGCAGTGCCGTTCATCGTCATCGTGCCGGGCCTGCTGGCGCTGGCGGTGTTGAAGAACCCGGATGGCAGCATCATGCACCTGGTCCCGGAGAGCATGGCGGCGGCGACCGGACAGCACAGCTACAACGAAGTGCTTCCGCTGATGCTGATTCGCTATTGCGGACCGGGTCTTCTAGGCTTAGGAATCACGGCTCTGGTGGCGGGCTTCATGAGCGGCATGGCGGGCAACGTCAGCGCCTTTTCTACGGTGTGGACTTACGACCTCTATGGTGCGTTCATCAACAAGAAGGCCAGTGACAAACACTACGTCGCGATGGGACGCTGGTCGACCGTCATTGGGATGCTGGTGTCGATCGGTACGGCGTATCTGGTAATGAACGCAGCCAGCATCATGGATTACGTGCAGGCGCTCTTCAGCTTCTTCATTGCGCCTCTGTTCGGCACCGTCATCCTCGGGATGCTGTGGAAGCGCGCGACTCACGCTGGCGGCTTCTGGGGCTTGCTAACTGGTACCGTCGCCTCGGTGAGTATGTTTCTGTGGGTGCAGGGCCAGCCAAGTGCACTGCGATACATTGCGATGAGCCCGAACGCAAAGCCGATGGCCGAGGATTTATACCGCGCCCTGTGGAGCTGGATCATCTGTGTGGTGGTGACGGTCGCGGTGAGCCTGATGACCAGGCCGGTGCCGACTGAGCAGCTCGCCGGGCTGGTATACGGCGTCACTCCAATTCCCCATGACGGCTCGGTGACACTGTGGCAGAAGCCGATCTTCTGGGCCGTCGTGGTCATCGTTATTTTTTTTATCCTCAATCTGATCTTCTGGTAAAAGGTGCGCAGCCATGAAAAGAATGGACAAACGCGAGCGGGAGATCGAGTCGGGGGAACTGTCAATCTGGTTCTTCTGCGGCATCCTGATGCTCGCATACGGTATCGTTCTGGTAGCAACGGGATTGGTCGAGTTTCACCACCCACCGCCAAACGAACTGCTGCTGCCCTGGCTCGAGTCATTGCATCCAACGCTTTGGTGGGGGCTTGCTCTGACGGTGTTTGGCGGCTTTTACTCGACCCGCTTTCGGCCTGGAAGGCGGTGAAATTGGCTGAGAACTGCGTCTTGATCCAGGTGCGGTGAACAGAAGGCGCAGTTTAAGCAACGGGCCAGATACGGACTGCAGTGAGTTCAGGAGAGAGATGGCAAAGCAGATGACGATGGGCGTGATTGTGGGCAACCGGGGCTTCTTCCCTAGCCACCTGGCGACGAGCGGACGATTGGAGATGGTTGCGGCACTCGAAGCCGCAGGGATCAAGGCCATCGTGCTGACCCCCGAGCAGACGGCACACGGCGCGGTCGAGACCTATGAAGACGCAAAGAAGTGTGCCGAACTGTTCAAGAAGCACGCGGCGGAGATCGACGGCATTGTCCTTACCCTGCCGAACTTCGGCGAAGAGCGCGGCCTCGCCGATGCGCTCCGGCTGGCCAACCTGCAGGTGCCCGTGCTCATCCAGGCGACGCCGGATCACGCCGGGAAGATGACGATTGCCTTTCGCCGCGACAGCTTCTGCGGCAAGATGTCGATCTGCAACAATCTCAAGCAGTATGGAATCCCGTACTCGTTGACGCGTCTGCACACGGAGGCTCCCGACTCGCCGGAGTTCAAGGCGGACCTTGAGTGGTTCTCCGGAGTGTGCCGGATAGTGCGTGGCCTCAAAAACGCACGCTTCGGCGCAATCGGCGCCCGTCCCACTGCATTCAACACCGTCCGCTACTCGGAAAAGCTCCTCGAACGTTCCGGTATCACCGTCGAGACGCTCGACCTGAGCGAAGTGATGGGCCGGATCGGACGCATGGCCGACCACGACGACGCCGCACAAGCGAAACTTAGCGCCATCAAGAAATACATACCCATCGGCGAGACACCCGAAGCGGCGCTGTTGAAGATGGCCAAACTAGGCGCCGTCATCGATCAATGGATGACGGCAAGCGAACTGACCGTCAGCGCGGTGCAGTGCTGGACCTCCATTGAAGAGTTTCTCGGCATCGTCCCCTGCACGGTCATGAGCATGATGAGCGAGAGCCTGATCCCTTCGGCCTGCGAGGTCGACGTTCTGGGCACACTCAGCATGTACGCTCTGACGTTGGCCAGCGAGACGCCCAGCGCGCTGCTCGACTGGAACAACAACTACGGCGACAACCCGGACAAGGCCGTGTGCTTCCACTGCTCCAACCTGCCGAAGCACTTCTTCAACGAAGGCGTCAAGATGGACTTCCAGCAGATCATCGCCGGCACGGTCGGCAAGGAAAACACGCATGGCACTCTGGACGGCACGGTGAAGGCCGGAGCCATGAGCTTCGCGCGTTTCTCGACCGACGATTTTCACGGCCAGATCACGGGCTACGTCGGCGAAGGTGCATTCACCAACGATCCGCTGCATACCTTTGGAGGAGCAGGCGTCGTCGAAATTCCTCGGATGCAGCACCTCCTGCGCTACATCTGCGAGAACGGCTTCGAACACCACGTCGCGGCGAACTTCTCAACAACAGCCGCCCCGATCTACGAAGCGGCAAGCCAGTATCTCGGTTGGAAGATGCACTGGCACAACCGGCCGTAGTCCCGACGCTATGCCTCGATCTAGTCCTCCTTGCGGAGTTGTTGATTTTTAATCAGCAGCTCCGCAACGAGCAGTTGTAGCCGGCTGTTTTCGCGTTCCAGCTCCGCCATCCGATCGGTACCGTCCATGTCTGCGAACTCTGCGCGCATTGGCCCGGCTGGACCGGGCCGGCCCGAAGATTCCGAATATTCGACGTTGCGATTTGAAGTTGCGCGGGCTAGCGTCATGCTTGCGGCTCCGCAGGTGCCACGAATGGGCCGCGCCCGCAGCGCATTCCTCTGCGAAACTGCTCGCGCTGTTCCGGCGTCATGTGCTCCATGCGTTCCTGCATTCGCTGCTTCCATGCGCCGCGCCTGCCTCCAAATGACCTGTGAAATCCGCCGAAGAGGATCTTGCTGAGAACCAGCAGACCGGTCGCCTGCCAAAACGTGATCGTGTGCCAACCGAAGATCGAAGGAACCAGGGCATTCCACAACTCCCTGACTGCAAATCCAAAGACGGCAAAGGCCAATATGGCGAATAAAATGATCTTGATCACTTTGAGTACCTGGCGTTGATGCATCGTAATCTCCTTACTATTTCTGGTAATCGTTGTAGATGGATTGAAGCCGTTCGCGCAGATACAGAACCGCGTAACGCTTGCGCGAGAGCAGCGTGTTTACGCTGACGCCAGTCTCCACAGAAATTTCTTTGAAGCTCTGGCCCATCACCTCGTGAGCGATAAACACCTGGCGCTGCGCTGCGGGCAGATCGTCGAGTGCGTCCTCGATGGCCTCGATCAACAGGCTCCTCGCATAAGCTGCTTCAGGCCCCGCATCGGCTGACGGGAGCAGATCCTCCAGCGTGTCAGCAGCCTCTTCACTCGAAGACGGAACGTTGAGAGAGGTCGGCTTATTCCGGCGAAAGAGATCGATCATCCGGTTGCGAGCGACACGGAACAGCCATGCGGTAACGTGCTCCGCCGGTCTCATCAGGCGATAGGCTTCCAGCAGTTCGGAGAAGACCTCCTGGAGGAGGTCCTCCGCTTCCCCCCTGTCTGAGACATACCTGCGGATGAACCTGCGCAGCTTTGGCTCGTCCCGCTCCACGGCCTGGGATACGAGTTGATTCTGCTCGAGGATGGTCCAGTCGCTGCTATGCATTTGCGTCATCTAATGGTGTAGACGGATGGAGAGGCACGAATATTTTACGAACGAAGAAGATTTCGGAAGATTGAATGATTCGCCGGCGTCAGAAGGCGTTCTGTGCTTTTTACTTTGAATGGGAGCGATTGCGATAAGCTTTAGACCTCTATGACTACTGCAAAAAGACGAATTGGGCGAAAGCCAGCGAGCGCGAAGAAGGCCAGCCCGAAAACCGTCACAAATCTGTTTTTCAGCCGCGACGAATCGTGGATGCGATTCAACCAGCGTGTCCTGGAAGAGGCGCAGGACAGCACCAATCCCCTGTTGGAGCGGGTGAAGTTCCTGGCGATTACAGCGAGCAACCTGGACGAGTTCGTTGAGATCCGGGTGGCAGGATTTCTCCAGCGAATTGAGGATGGCTACAGCCTCGCCCAGCCGCCGGATGAAGGCGGCATGACCCCGCAGGAACGACTCGACGGACTCATGGAGAAGATCCGCACCTTCGTCGACGCCCAGTACGCCTGCTGGAATGAGCAACTGCTCCCCGCAATGCAGGCGGAGAAGATCCGGGTTCTTGGGTGGAGCGAACTCAGTGAGGAGGCGCGTGAACAGGCGTTGCAATTTTACGAAAGCGAGGTCGATCCGCTGCTCACACCCGTGACAATTGATCCCTCCCACCCTTTTCCACGAGTGTTGAACAAAGCGCTTTGCATCGGTTTGCTGCTTCGCCACAAACGCGGCGGCGCCAAGGCAGCTATCGCTCTCGGAGTCGTCACGGTACCGCGTTCGCTGCCGCGCCTGGTGCCTCTCGCGGCTGCCGACGGATTTTGCGACTTCATCCTGCTGCATGAATTGGTGGAGTCCCAAGTGGAGAGAATGTTCCGCGGGTACGAGGTGCTGTCGCGCTCCGCATTTCGCGTCACCCGCAACAGCAATCTCTATATGGAGGAGGAGGAGTCGCGTTCGGTACTCGAAAGCGTGCGTGCCGAGTTACATAATCGCCGCAAGGGCGATGCGGTGCGGCTGGAGATTGAAAGCTCCGCAACGGAAGAGATGGTCGAGCGGCTTCGGACGAATTTCGAGCTCGATTCAGGTCAGGTCTTCAAGACGAACGGCCCAGTAAACCTGTCGCGCTTGATGAATCTCTACTCGGAGGCCAAACGTCCGGCGTTGAAGTATCCGGCATTTGTGGCGAAAGAGCACAAACTCAGCACGAACTCCGTCAACATCTTCGACGAACTGCGCAGCAAAGACATCCTGCTGCATCATCCGTTCGACTCTTACAAAGCCGTTGAGGACTTCATCGAGTCGGGGGCAAACGATGCAAATGTAATCTCGATGAAGCAAACGCTGTATCGCACCAGCAAAGACTCGCCAATCTTCAAAGCTCTGACCGAAGCGGGGGCAAGCAAAGAGGTCACCGTGGTCGTCGAGCTGATGGCTCGGTTCGACGAGGATTCGAATATACGCTGGGCACGCGAGTTGGAGGATGCGGGGGTCGGAGTCTTCCACGGCATCTTCGGCCTGAAAACCCACTGCAAGCTTGCGCTTTTGGTGCGGCGGGACCCCGACGGTGTGGTGCGGCGCTACGCACATATGGGCACGGGAAATTACAACCCGGTCACAGCATGTTTTTATACCGACATCAGCCTGTTGACGTCAAAGCCCGAGCTGACCGGAGCGGTCCAGAAAGTATTCAACTACCTGACCGCCGACACTGAATCAGAATCCTTCGGCCCGCTCATGGTCGCGCCCCTGACACTTGCAGATCGTCTGCTTGCGCTGATCCAACGAGAGGCAGCGCACGCCAAGGCCGGAAAACCTGCTGCGATCATCGCGAAGATGAATGGACTGCTGGATCGGCGGACAGTTGAGGCGCTCTACGCGGCCTCGAAGGCGGGAGTCGAGATTGACCTCATCGTGCGTGGCATGTGCTCACTGCGCCCAGGCGTGAAGGGCATCAGCGAGCGCATCCGCGTGCGCAGCATCGTAGGGCGATTTCTGGAGCACAGCCGCATCTTCTGGTTCGCCAACGGCGGTAAAGAAGAGGTCTACTGCGGCAGTGCTGACTGGATGCCGCGCAATCTGATCGAGCGTTGCGAGGTAGTCTTTCCGGTAACGCAAGCCGACCTCCACAAGCGGTTGCGTGAAGAGATTCTGGCGGCTTATCTCGCAGACAACGTAAAGGCGCGACTGCTGCAGCCCAATGGAGAGTATTCTCGAGCTTCACACTCAGGAGCAGCTTTCAGCGCGCAGGATTACCTCATGCGTGTAGCTGAAGGCATGGACGGACGAGTCCCTGGTCCAGGAAAGCAGGACAAGTCAGCAGCCGGTTGAATATTCCTTTGCTTCCGCTGCTGATCTTCCCGCATTCGGTTTCGGTTCTCATCGGATGCTCACCGTGAAAGTCGCTCGGACCAAGTCGAATGAGACCGAATCTGACGTGCGGCAGCGACACTGTAATTCGAGAACCGACTAGGGAACCGTAACCGTGACAACCGTGCTGTGGACCAGACCGCCAGAGGCAATGCCGGTGATCGTAAAGGCATAAGTGCCGGCGGTTGCATTGGTGACGGTCGGTGTCGTACCTCCGCTTCCGCCCGTATTGCCACCAGTGTTCGACGTGTTCGAGCAGCCGGTCGCGCTAAAAGCCGCTATCGAGAGAACCATTACCAGCAGTCCTGCCCACCGGCGGCGACGAGGAAGAGTGAACAGCAGCACACAGGCGAGCGTCGCACCAGAGCCAGCCGCATACCACGGCACTTCGCCAGCCGGGCGGTCCGAGGGTCTCCCGGGCCCAGGCCGCAGGGCGCCCGAAGTTTTCGTCTGCGATGCCACCACCACAAAGGAGGTAGACACGCCGGCTGCCGAGGTTATGTTTACCGGTGTGACCGTAAAGTTCGTCGTGGCGACCATGTTGCTGTCATTCGACGCTGTCAGGTTCACAGCACCGGTGAACCCGTTCACGGGTGTTACGGTAAACGCGATGCCCGTCGCGGTGGCCCCTGGACTTACCGAAACGACGCCGGTGCAAGGTGTGATCGAAAAATCCGGCTTGGTCGTAGAGACGACATCGACCGAAGCTAGCGTGCCGTCGGAGGCGAGAAGCGTTCCCTTTGACCCTGCATAATTCGCATCTCCAGAGTAGACGGCGCTGATCGTGTGCCCTCCGGAGGAGAGAGTCGTCGTGACGAGAGTGTAGCTCGCGGTGCCATTGGCAAGCGTGGTTGAGGATCCCGCAATAACGGCATTGTCGACAAAGAACTGCACCGTTCCGGAGGGTGTGGTACCCGCGATCGACCCAGCCACTGTGACATTCAGCGTAATACTGCCCGTAACTCCGCACAGCACGCTAGCGGTCGTTGTTAGCTTGGTGGTACTGATCGCCCCGGGAGAGGTCGTGCCGCCTATGCCGGTCGGCGTAGCGCTGCCCCAACTGCTGATCAACTTCGCCACATCAAAGCTGCCAAGGCCGGTCGCCTGGTCGTAGCCCGTTCCAGCGTTGTAACCGATCGATCCTCCATTGGGGCAGTTTGGAGTTCCTTGGGTACAAGGAACCGCATTGTTACCCGATGTAATGTCGTGAAAGACGCTGCTGTAGGTCGGCCCATTCGCCAGGCCATACAAGGTCGAGTTGATATTACCCAGGCCGGTGGCTGCCGTACTGCCAACACCTAGATTCTGTTCCACTCGAGCGAGAATGCCGGCCATGATCGGCGCAACGAACGACGTCCCGCCGAAGACATTTGGATTGCCGGTTGAGTCGAGAAAGCCACCGCCCGTGCAGGGCAGCTCCTGAGCGTTGGTTCCGGTCGAGCAGACGAAGTACCCGTCGTGCATGGCCGCGGCATTCAATGCGAAATCCGGCACGTCACGCGAGGAGTCAGTGGGCGTCGCGCCGGCGCCGGTGCCCATCTGCCACGACGGCTTGGCGAAGAAAGCGCTGGCGCCGCCTCCACCCGAGCCGCCGGCAGACAAACCGTTCAGCGCTGTAGTTTCGTTCCAGGGCTGCTCAGGGATATACCCCAGCGCAGACCCTCCGTTCGCTCCATTGGTGCTGCTCCAATATGTGGAGGGCGTGTTCACGTCTCCACTGAACATGGTGCCGCCCGACGAGGTCACATACGGCGAGCTGCCGGGGAAATCGACGTTCAGGCCGCCGACCGCCAGACCTCCGAGATTGTCGCAGTCCGTTGCTCCGGCGTCACCGGCGGAACCGATCACAGTCATGCCCTGAGCATTTGCCTGCGCCAGGATGGTGTTGTAGGCGGCCAGCTGAGATGGCCCGGAGGTCGTCGCAGTAGAGTTGAAGTCGGTCTCGCATCCTCCATAGCTGATCGTGATGATTGGAGCGACCTTGTTGTCGACCGCGTACACCAACGAATTTCCGAATGCGTCGGAACCGTAGACGAAAAGGATCGTAGCTCCAGGAGCGGAAGCCCCGGACCACTCCACATCCAGGTGAGCCTCATCGATATCGCTCGTCGACACACCCGGGTCCGTGCCCGCAAGCTGAAGCCTGAGATTGATGGCAGGTAGTCCAGCCGCGGTACGGAAAGCAGCCACATCGGGATCGGGAACCGAATTGCTCTGGTTCAGGTCGGTCTGGCCCATCACCGCGATGGTCACGCCGGCGCCGGCTGTAGCCGAGTACGGCGGAAAATCATAGATCGTATACAGATCGCCCGGCGCCATGTAGTGACTTGTCGTCCCACCCGAGATCTGGGTATTAGAAGGTCGTAAATTGATCGGCTTCGAAGGGTCGAGGGAGACCTCGCGCGGGCGCAAGTGCGGCTTCATGTGAAAGTCATTGAGACCCGTGATCGACCTCACCACCCCGGCAACCGACGACGGCAGAACCGGATCGGTAAGGTTTGATATATGCTGCTCCCCATCGACCGACAGAGACCGGATGGCTACGCCGAACGCCTGCTGGGCCTGCGCCACGGTCCCCGCAAACTGGATGAACGAAGAGCTCCGCGCCACACTGGTCACCGACAACCCCTGACTGGTCAGCCAGGCGGAGACCTTCGCCAGGTCCGAACTGCTGAGGCCAAAGCGAGCGCCATACTGCTCCGGCGTCAGCCACTGATGATAGCTCGGAGAACTGGGATTGACCTGCGCTGCTAACAATTGATCAAGATCGGCCTGTTGCGCCGCCGTTAAGCTGAAAAACAACGTGAGCGTGTCGAGCCTGCGGTTGACCGGAGCATCGCCGACTACGCTGGCGCGCTTTGCCTGGCTGGAGATCGTGCCGTGAAGCGCCACCTTGCTTCCGGTGTCTATCCGCGAGATCCGGCTCTGAACCGCCGCCTGGGAAGATTGAATAGAACCAGTCAAGAAAAGAGTCGCGGGAAGGATGAGGCGAGAGATCAGACGGCTGGACATGAGTAGTTCTACCTTGCTGCTGGGTTGCGGAGGGGACTTCTTATTACAAACGTCAGTCGAACAGAAACCGGGTACATCCTTAGACAGACGAACCAGGAAAAAGTTGCGTCTGCCGTATGCAGAGATTATTCCTTATACTCACACCCCTGACAGCAAAAGACACAATTCTCTGAAGCCGCTTCAAAGGCTTCCCAAAACGAAACCAAATGCAGCAACGTCCTCGTGACTTGTCCGAGCCCGAGGCCGCCGGCCCATTGCCGCGGCCTTTATCCTTCGTGAAAAGCAAGTATTTACATCTCAGCGCTATTGAATCGTCACCTGATACTGGTAGGTATGCCGGACCGTGCTGATGCCATCGCTGCCCGCGGTCGTGATCGTAAATATCTGGGTTCCAAGCGGAGTTCCCGGATCGGACGGTGGCGTCGGCGAGGAGGTTGTCTGGGAACTCGAAGCTCCCTGTCCGCAACCGATTCCGGATGTCAGGCCCACGGCGCACAGCAGAAGCAAAAGCGTGGGCAGTCGTCGTCGACGCGGCGCAACGAAGCAGAACAGAACCGCAAGACTCGCTCCTGTCAACATCGTCCACTGCGGCTTCCTGCCTAGCGCAGCACTGGTAGTGGTAGTCGTAGTCGCCGCGATCACCGGGGCCGTTGTCTGGATGGTCATTGTCGTCGACCCGCCGCCACTCACCGAAATCGGGCTGAACGAGCAGGTCGTCTCCGTATTGGGTGGGGGCGTGCAGCCAAACGTGACGTTGCCATTGAAGCCCGCTATCGTTCCGACCAGCAGCACCGCCTGCCCGTTCTGGCCGCGGCTAATCGTCAAGGTCTGCGGAATCATCGTCACACTAAAATCGGAATAGGTCAGAGCCAATGTGGGAGAGTTCGCCGGCCCAAAGCTGCTATCACCCCCGTAGACCGCGTAGACGCTGTTCGCGCCGGCAGGCAGCCCGGTGGTGGACAACAGGGCGATCGACTGGTTGGGTCCATTCGGAACTAGCGTTGAGGCTCCGAGCGTCAACACGGTCCCGTTGTACGTGTCATAGAACGTGACCGTACCCGTCCCCTGGATTGAGGTTTGCGTCGCGGTGAAGACAGTCGCGGTCAAAATAGTATTTACGCCTGTAACCGTCGGGGAGGAGGCGCCCACATTGGCGGTAAGTGTCACGGTAGATGAGAGCAAGGTCGGACTGACGGACTGGCCCGCGGACGTGCTCGCATTCCAGTTCGCGTCTCCGCTGTATGCCGCGACGATCGTATGGTTCACCGTTCCCGAAAGCGTAACCGTCGCGGTCGCCTGATTGCTCCCTACAGCGGCCTGCGCCAGAATCTTGCCGTTGTCGTAGAAGATGATGTTGCCGGTGAACGAGTACGCACCTGTGCCATTACCTGCATTGTTGACGGTGGCCGTCAACGTAATCGGCTCGCCGGCCTGCGGAGCCGCGGGATTGACGGCGACCGTCACCAGCGTATAACCCTTGACGGTCGTAATCGGAATATTCACCGGCGTCTGGCATTGATAGTTGGAATTGCCCGCGCAACTGATCTGAACGAGATAGCTTCCAGGCGGAGGAACCGACACCAGGATGTTTGCCGTAGCGCTGTTGCCACCAGGATTCGGACTTAGGGTGGCGGTGAAGCTGCTCCCTGCCGATTCGATCACCGCGGAGACCGGCCCGGTCGGGGTCGCCGCGGCCGTCGGCAGCGTCACCGTAGCCGTCGCGGTCGCCGTCGCGCCGTAGGGCACATTCGCAGTCGGTGCGATGGTGGCCGCCAGATTTGCATTCACGATCGCAACTGAAACCTTCACCGTGTTGCTGACAGTTGAACTCGGTCCGTAGTTCGCATCGCCGTTGTAACTCGCGGTGATCGAATAGTTGTCGACGTTAAGCGCATTGACAGTCAATGTAGCAGTACCGCCGACAAGCGGGGCACTGCTGATGGAACTTCCTTGAGACGACGCGAACGTGAAGCTCACCGTCCCGCTCGGAGCTGTTCCTCCCGTCACCGTTGGCGCCACGGTAGCAGTGAACGTCAGGGGCGTACCGTATCCAACAGAATTGGCTCCGGCCGATGAAGTGAGTGAGATGGTGGTAGTCCCCGAGCCTGTATCGCGCGGGTACACCTTCAGCAGCTTTGGCAGATCGACTACGCCAAGGCCAGTCGGCGGCTCCCAGGTTCCCGCGACCGTCGCCGGTGTCGCATCGGGCTGTGTGTAGAGGCCTTCGGTAGGAGCCAGCGCATAAAGCGTCGTATTGATATTCCCAAGCCGGTTGCGATTCTGCTGCACGATCGTGTTCATCGTCTGTGCAAACGCGCTGAGCGTAGAGGTCGTCAAGTCCGTCTCATGCCTGCTGGTGTCAGCCGGCAGGCCCGGCGCACTCTGCCAACCTGGTCTTGCTGCAATGCCGACGAACGGTGCAGTAACGGGTGTGACGGTAACGGCGGTCGCCTCCGCAAGGCTCGCCGGAAAGCTTCCCGTCCCGCGCACTCCGCATGCGCTGGTCGCCAACACCGTCATTCCTTGCGCGTTGGCCTGGCGCAGAAGGTCATGGTATGCGTCGTAGTCCGACTGAATGTAGTCTGTCGAGCAGGCATTCGTACTCATCGCAAGAATTGGAGCGGCATTTGCATCGACCGCCGATGCGGCGGTCACAAGAGGGTCTGCAGGTTGATTCGCGGGCCTCGCAACTGTCGTAGTTCCTGATGTGCTGACCGTTGCAATCGTTACCGGCGCCGTTGCCGGCATATCGTCGAGGCCTGAGACACCTGCCACGAGAGACGCGATGGCCTGCGGAACTGACGGCTCATTCGAATTCGCAAAGTATACGGCACCGGCCTTCTGATACTGCCGAAGGGTTACAGAAAAGGCCGTCTGTACCTGTGCAGCCGTACCGGACACCAGGATGCGAGTCTTTGCCGTGGAAACGGAGTCGACGCTCAGCCCCTGCGACTGCAGCCATGCGGTTACCGTTGCAATCTGCTCGTCCGTTGCGCCAAACTGCTCGCCGAACTGCTGCGAACTGAGCCATCGATGATATGAAGATGAAGAAGAGGTAGATTGCTGCACAAGAAGTTGATCGAGCGCGGCGCTCCGATCGGACGTCATCGCCATTCGAATGATTAGGGAAAGCGGCTGAGATCCAGGAACCGGGCCGGCATCGACAGCCGAGGAGTCACTCACGCCGGGGGTGCGGGTCGAAAGAACCGACACCTGCGCCAGACCCGGCAAAACGAACGCAAACAGTAAGGCGGCCGCGAAAAATCGGGACAAACGAACGCGAACGAAGCGGTGCCAATGCCGAAAGCTGAACATGGTATCCGCATGATGGTTACAGAGCAGTACCCGAATGGCAATGGCAAACGCCCCACCATAGGGGTGACAGTGCTGGTCCCTTTGTGGGATTCTGCCTCCGGTAGCCGGTCTGACATAATGGAGTTACAGACTGTACTTCCCAGCCTGGATCATGTGCCTGGCAACGTTGCGCCGCAACGCGATCGTGTCCGCCCCATCATGCTTCGCCAGCCTTCGCAAGATCGTCAATTGCGTTCGAAGCATATCTCCCTCCGCCACCGCCGCAATCACCTTCCGCGCCGATAGCTCGATCGTTGCCATCGCCTTATCGGCATAGATACGCGCCATTGCAACCGGCATCGCCGCGGAATCGCCCGAAGAGACGTCAGCAATCTTCTCAGCTCGGAGAATCGCGCTCTCCATCGCAAACACCTCGATGATCATGTCCGCGATCGCGCCCATCACCTCCTGCTCCTCGCTGATTTTGGTCATGTACTTCTGCGTAGCGGCTCCCGCCACAAACAGCGTCAGCTTCTTCGCACTCGCCAGCAGATTCCGCTCCTCAGCGAGCGGACCATCGCGCTCTACCTTCTCGACCGGCCCGGACATCACCTCGTCCATCAGCTTGTTGATCGCCGGCATCAGCGCAAGCTTGCCGCTCATCGCCGACTTCATCAGCCAGCCCGTGATGATCAGTCGGTTAATCTCGTTCGTCCCCTCGAAGATTCGATTAATGCGCGCATCACGATACGCACGCTCCGCCGGATACTCCTCCACATAGCCGTAGCCAGCGAAGATCTGTAGCACCTCGTCCACCACCATATCGAGCATCTCGCTCGCCCACACCTTCACGATCGAACACTCGACCGCATACTCCTCGATCCGCTTTTGGATCTCTTTCGTATCGCTCTTGTCCACGCCCGCCAGCGCCTTATCGATCAAGCCAACCGTGCGATAGCAAACCGCTCCGCCCACAAAAATGCCCGTAGCGCAGTTCGCGATTTTCTCCTGGATCAGCCCGAACTCCGAGATCGACTTGCCGAATGCCTTGCGGTCGATCGCATAACGGATGCCGTTGTTCAGTGCCATGCGGGCGCCCCCAATCGCCGCATTCCCCAGCTTGTATCGCCCGACGTTCAGGATATTGAAGGCAATGTGATGTCCCTTGCCCACCTCGCCCAGCAGGTTCTCCGCCGGGATCACACAGTCCGTCAAGATCAGCGGACACGTTGAACTGCCGCGAATCCCCAGCTTGTGCTCTTCTTTGCCGTTGCTGAATCCAGGCGTCCCACGCTCGATCAGAAACGCCGTAAGCTTCTCCTTCCCCGCATCCGGCCCATCGGGTATCGCGCACTTCGCGAAGACTGTAAACAGATCCGCAAAGCCCGCATTCGAGATCCACATCTTTTCGCCGTTCAGCGTATACGTCTTCCCATCCGCCGACAGCACCGCCCGCGTCCGCGCATTCACCGCATCCGACCCGCTGGTCGACTCCGACAGTGCATACGCCGACACAATCTCGCCTGACGCAATCCTCGGCAGATATTTCTTCTTCTGCGCGTCGGTCCCATACCAGACCAGCGGCATGGTGCCAATTCCGGTGTGCGCCGAGAACGCCACCGAAAAACTCGCCTGCTTCGAGATATTCTCCGCCACGATGGCAGACGAAGCCTTATCCATCTCCAGGCCGCCATACTCCTCGGGAATATCAACTGCGGTAAGCCCAAGCTCCGCCGCCTCCTTCAGCAACCGCCGCGTCACCGAAAAGTCCTTGGCCTCGATCTGATCCGAAGCCGGCATAATCTCTTTGATCGCAAAGTTCGCCGTAGTCTCAGCAATCTGCTTCTGCTCATCGGTAAAGTCCTCCGGAAAAAAACAGTCAGCCGGAGAAGGATCGCTGATCAGAAAACTTCCACCAGAGATGCGCTTCGTCTCTTCCAATGGTGCGGTCATGGTTGCCATTTCTAACTCCCTCTATAGTTCAACTTACTTCCGCGATCACGTAACCTGGGTTCGACCGCTTCCATCGCACGACGCATTGTTTGCCCTTCCATCGGAACGCTTCGAACTGAGCGTCGACCAGCAGTTTGGGCAGTTGCTGCACCGTGATCCAACGTTCTTCAATGCTATCGCCCACCCGGTATCTCGCAAGAATTGCAACTTCATAAAGCATCGCTCCGTCGCCTTGAGTGTTTACCAAAGCATTCGGCTTCATACGAACATCTTCGATCACCGCCGTAGCACTCTCCCAGGTCTGCTCGATCTCTATACGCTGTCGGTGTCTAACGAAGAAGCTGACTGCAAGGACTAGCACCACTAACAGCGAGTAGCTACAAAGTACTCGAACCTGATGCCACTCCCTGTCACTCTTCGGAGTCAACCTCTCCCAGGCTGCTCGATCCGACATGGTGTGGCGGCGCATGACTTAATTCAGAGCCTCATAGATCCCAGCCGCTCCCATCCCTCCGCCAACGCACATCGTCACAATCCCATACTTCGCCTTGCGCCGCGGCATCTCGCGCATCAGTGTCGCGGTCAGCTTCGCCCCAGTACATCCCAGCGGATGACCGAGCGCGATCGCTCCGCCATTCACATTCACCTTCGCCGCATCAATGCCCAGCACCTTCAACACCGCCAACGACTGCGCCGCGAACGCCTCGTTCAACTCAAACAGATCGATATCCTCGAGCGAAAGCCCAGCCATCTTCAACACCTTCGGAATCGCATGAATCGGCCCGATCCCCATCTCCTCGGGATCGCATCCCGCATAGGCGAATGCAACGAACTTGGCCAGCGGCTGGATCCCCAACTGCGCCGACCGCTCCGCCGACATCACCACCGCAGCCGCGGCCCCATCCGAAGTCTGACTCGAATTCCCAGCCGTCACCGTACCCCTGGCATGAAACACCGGCTTCAACTTCGCCAGCGCCTCAAGTGAAGTATCCGCGCGAGGCCCCTCGTCCTGCTTGAAGGCACTCTCGACCGCCTTCGCCCTGCCCTTTCCATTCGGCGTGGAGTGTGTAACCGTAACCGGAATAATCTCATCCTCGAACCTTCCGGCGGCAATTGCAGCCAGCGCCTTCTGGTGGCTCTCGAACGAAAACTGATCCATTTGCTCCCGCGTAATCCCGTAATGATTCGCCACCCGTTCCGCCGTCAAACCCATCGACATGTAAGAACCCGGATAGTTCTCCACCAGCCATGGGTTCACCGAGATTTTGTTTCCACCAAACGGCACATACGACATACTCTCCGTCCCACCCGCAACAATCACCTCCGCCCCACCTGAGCGAATGCGATCCGCAGCCAGCGCGATCGACTGCAATCCCGAAGCGCAGTACCGATTGATCGTCATCCCGGCAGCAGTAATAGGAAGCCCCGCGCGAAAACTCGCTACCCGCGCCACGTTCATTCCCTGCTCGGCCTCGGGCATCGCACAGCCCAGAATCACATCCTCAATCTCCGCTTTATCCAACTGCGGAATCCGCTCCAGCGCGCCAGTAATGGCGAAGGCCGCAAGATCGTCCGGCCGCGTCGTGCGCAGCGTCCCACGAGGCGCCTTCCCCACCGCAGTACGTACAGCCGATGCAATCACCACGTCTCTCATAGATCCTCTCACCACTCCTTCGGCACTAATTCCTCAACGGTTTCCCCGACTTCAACGTAAACGCGATCCGCTCCTGCGTCTTCTTCTCTCCACACAGACTCAAAAATGCCTCGCGCTCTAGATCCAGCAGATACTGCTCCGAAACCGGAGTGCCCGGCGTTACCGCCCCTCCGCACAAGGCATACGCCACCCAATTTGCGACCTTCGCATCGTGATCCGAGATGTACTGCCCCTCACGCATCGTCCAAACCGCCAGTTTCAGCGTCGCCAGCGCATTCTCTCCCGGCGCAGCGATATCGTTCCGTGGCGCAGGAGCGCTGTATCCCGCATCGGCTATCGCCCGGGCACGCGTCTTCGCATCGAGCAACAGCCGTTCGCGATTCATCGTAATGCTGTCCGGCGGCTTCAGAAAGCCCAGCGACCGAGCTTCGGCGGCGCTTGTCGAAACCTTCGCCATCGCAATCGTCTCAAAACTCTTCTTCAGCGCCTCAAAGATCTCTACGCCTTCGCCACGCGCATCGGGCCGGATACTTGATCCCGCCTCCACGCTGCGAATCGTCATCTCCTTGCACCCGCCTCCGCCCGGAATCAGTCCAACCCCAGCCTCCACTAAACCCATGTAAAGCTCTGCGTGTGGCTGTCGCGCTGCCCCATGTAGGGCAATTTCCACGCCTCCGCCCAGACACATCCCATACGGCGCAACCACCACCGGCCGAGGGCAGAACTTGATCGCCTGCGTCATATTCTGAAACGCGCGAACCGCCATCTCCACCTCGTCCCACTCCTCCTCCTGCACTCCCAGAAGAAGCTGCATCAGGTTCGCCCCAACCGAAAAGTTGCCGGAATCGCCCGTTATCACAAACGCTTCGAAGTCTGCCACCAGATTGCTCGAAGCCTTTAACGTCTGCGTGATCAAATTCACGATGTCATCGCCAAGCGCGTTCATCTTCGAGTGCAGCTCAATCGCCCCTACTCCGTCGCCCAGATCGATCACCGAAGCTCCCGGATTCTTCTTCACGACACCGTGTGACTTCTTGATCACGCCCAGCGAACTCACGCCCACCGCGGCCACCACTGGCTGGTAGCGTCCCGCCACCGGATCGAAGAAGAGCCTGCCAGACGCGACCGAAGCATCATCCTTGTACCACGCAGGATTCGCTTCGCCATGCTTGTCTGCAAACGCGAGCAGCTTCTCAACATTTGCCGAAACAGGCGCGCCGATAGCCCGCATCTTCTCCGTCGTGGCGCGCACACCGGCGGCGTCGAACATCTCGAACGGCCCAAGCTCCCAGTTGAATCCCGTCTTCATCGCCTGGTCGATCTCGACGATATTATCGGCAATCTCCGGCACACGATTCGCGCTATACATAAACAACTCCGTCAGCAGCGGCCAGTAGAACGCAGCAGCCTTATCCTTCGTCGCATCTGCGTGGAGAAGCTGCGCGATGCGAGCCGCCGTCGACTCCAAGTTCTTCGCCATCTCAATGGCGGGAAACTTCGGCCGCGTGCTCGGCCTGTAGTCCAGCGTCTGCCAGTCGAGCACATGCCGAAGATCGCGCCCTTCCGCATCTTTACCTTCCTTTTTGTAGAAACCCTGTTTCGTCTTATCCCCCAGCCACTTCCTCTCGAGCATCGTGGCGATAAACGGCGCCAGCGTCACCTCTGCGCGTTCGTCGTTGATCCGCTCAGCCTGCGCCGAAAAATTCATCGCCACATGCGCCATGACATCGACGCCCACCAGGTCGCCCAGGCGAAACGTTCCAGTCTTCGGCCATCCCAGCGCCGCGCCGGTCAGCGTATCGACCTCTTCGATCGTCAGCCCCTGCTGCTGCATCAGCCGCGTCGCATTGCCCATCGAAAACGTGCCAATCCGGTTCGCGATAAAGTTCGGCGTATCGTGCGCATGAACGGTCGCCTTCCCCAGACGCAGATCGCAGAAGCGCTCGATCACCTCCCTATCGGCAGGATCGCTATCCGGCGTCCCGATCACCTCAAGCAACCGCATGTACCTCGGCGGATTGAAAAAATGCGTGCCGAACCAGTGGCGCCGAAACTCCTCCGGCATCCCCTCGACGATCTCGTGGATCGGCAGACCGCTCGTATTGCTGGTCACGATCGAATCGGCGCGCCGATGCTGCAGCACCTTGGCCAGGAGCGCCCTTTTGATCTCAAGATTCTCCGCCACCACCTCAATTACCCAGTCGCAGTCCGCTATCAGTCCAAGATCGTCCTCGAAGTTGCCGATCGTGATCAGCCGTGCATTTTCAGGCGCGTAGAAGGCCGCGGGCCTGGACTTTTTCAACCCGTCGAGCGCAGCCAGTACGATCCTGTTGCGTTCCGCCTTTGCCGCAGTCGAGCTTGTTCCACGCGGAACAACATCCAGAAGCACCACCGGAACGCCCGCGTTGGAGATGTGAGCCGCGATTCGCGATCCCATCGTGCCCGCTCCAAGCACGGCTACTTTACCGATCTGTCTCATCTTTCCGGGCTTCGGCGAAACCCGGGCTGCAGGTGCATCTATCGTGCTGGGGGGCATGAATACAAGCTCCGGCGGGCAGGAAAGCCCGAACGATGCGAAGCATACTGAATGACCATTCAGCTGGTCAAGCAGGGGCTAGGCGAATCTTCTAAATCATTGATTTCATGCCAAACCTGGCAAGGCGGCACATCACCTCGACAGGCCATGGGGACACCGCGGCCGAACAGCTTGCCTATCGCTCACTCAACTCAGCGTTTGACTGCCTTGACTAGATCCCGTTCATAACCAGTGCCACCGCGCTGCGCAGACGCGCCGTGTTCCCTTCAAACGAAGGCCGGAGCTTCGGCTCCTTCGTAATCGCATTTTGTCGCAATTCAGCCTCAACGATCGGGCCAAACATATGCCAGGCCGAGGTGATATCCCCGACGATCACAATCTCACTGGGTGCCAGCGCGGATGCGATCATGCGCAATCCGCGCCCCAGGTACATCGATATCTTGCGCAGCGCGGCCACCGCGTGCTCATCATCCGCCTGCGCCATCTTCACCAGCGCGGCAAAGCTCTGCGGCGCAACCGCTCCACTCATCTCCTGGTAGTAGCGCAATCCCGCGCGATTCGATCCCACCGTCTCCCAGCAGCCATAGCTGCCGCACCCGCACAACGGCCCGTCGTTCTCCATCTGCACATGCCCGAACTCGCCCGCCATCCCATTGGCTCCGCGCAGCAACTGTCCATTGGCAAAGATGCCCGTTCCGATCCCCTCCGAGATATTCACTACAACCAGATCGTGCAAGCCGTCGCTGTCGCCGAACCAGACCTCGGAGAGCGCGCAAGCGTTCGCCACATTATCCATCTCCACACGCAGGCCGGTCGCGCGCTGTATCCGCGACTTGATGCTGGCCACCGGCCAGTTCAGGTTCGGCGCAAAGATCAGTTTTTCCAGCCGGGGATCGGCGCGTCCCGGTAGACTGATTCCAATCCCATCGAACGACTTGTCGCTATGCGCGGCCATCAGTTTGCGAATCGCCGAGATGATCGACTGAATCGCTTTGTTGAAATCCGCAGACAGCGCCACTACATTCTGCGCTACAATCTTCCCCCCGAGATCCGTCACCGCAACGGTTGTCTGCGATGGGTGAATGTCAAGCGCAATCACGGCGCGCTGATGGTTCAGCTCAAGAAACGTCGGCCTGCGTCCGCGCGGCGGCCTACCCATCGAGCCCTCGAGTATCCAGCGCTCCTTGATGAGGTCTTCGACAATCAGCGATACGGTACTCCGTTGCAGCCCCGACACTCGTGCCAGGTCCGCCCTCGAAAGTGGCTGCCTCGTGCGCACAAGATTGAAGACCAGATTGCGGTTAATCTGACGAGGCGTCTTGTTCGTGGCGCTCTGTCTGCGGGTGAACGTGAACCGATTCGACGAGACACTGGACATGGATTATCTTCCGGCCTGATAGAAAATTATGAGCTCCTGCCAAATCTTCCCCACATCTTCCAAGCGGCATCCGCTTCCATGGGTTGACGAGTCTTTATATCACCGGAGTCTCATTTTGTAGATACTTTGAATTATTCCTGTCCGCTCGATATTCCGCAAAGCCCCGCTCGCATTCGACCTGTCCACTGCATAGCGGGAACGCCCCCAGCGCGTGCTAGCCTTTCCCTATGGTGCCGGACTATCTCCAACGATCGTTGGCTAATCTCAAGGAGTTCGAAGGCTGCATACCGTGGATGTATCGCGACACCGCAGGCAAAATCACAGTCGGAGTCGGCCTGCTGGTTCCCGTGCCTGAGGCAGCGGAGGCGCTTCCCTTCCTCGCTGGCTCCCGTCCGGCCACGCGTTCCGAGATCGCCGCCGAGTTCGCGCGCGTCGCTGATCTTCCCCTCGGCCACGCATCCACTTTTTACAAGTCGTCTCACTCGCTTCAACTCGCCCAGGAGACCATCGACGCCAAACTCATCGGAGTTCTCGAGAGCTTCGAAGCCGACCTCCGCGCCCGGCTCCCGAAGTACGACGCCTACCCCGATAGCATCAAGATGGCTCTCCTCGACATGATCTACAACCTCGGGCCTGAAGGTCTGTTTCGCGGATTCCCTCACTTCGTCGCAGCCGTCGAAGCTGAATCCTGGGCGCAGGCCGCCGAGGATTGTCTTCGTCGCGGTCCCAGTCCAGCCCGCAACGCCTGGACCCGCCAGCAATTTCTCACCGCCATCGTCGGCGACATCAAGGCCGAAGCCGAGAGCCTTTGGACACGAATCGCTCGTTGGCTGCGTCATACCTTCAGCCGCCTGTCTCGCGCGGGCAGATAGAACCCTCTCGGTTTCGGTATAGTTTGATCTTGACGAAGAAGTCTGCTCGACACGTGTGCGAAGGAGAAGTTTTGGTGCGAACAGGAAGCCGAATTGCTTTGGTCGTGGCCTGCGCCATCGCCTTAAGCTGGGCAGCGAACGCCCAGGATCTAGCCAGCTTTGAGAAGCGCACCACGGTCAAGGTGCTCCCCAACGGCCTCACGCTCATCGTATGCGAGCGCCACGAAGCTCCCGTCTTCAGCTTTTACACCCTCGTTGACGCAGGCTCAGCCGACGACCCCCAGGGAGCCAGCGGCCTCGCCCACATGTTCGAGCACATGGCCTTCAAAGGCACCACCGAGATCGGCACTACCAACTACCCCGCCGAAAAAGTCGCTCTCGCCAAAGTAGAAACCACCTACGCCGCCTACGATGCCGAGTACCGCAAACGCGTAGGCCAGGACCCAGCAAAACTAGCGCAGCTCCACAAAGCCTTCGACGAAGCGCAAGCCGACGCACAGAAGTACGTCATCCCCAACCAGTTTTCCGAAATCGCCGAGAGCAACGGAGCCGTCGGGATCAACGCCTCCACCGAAGAGGACTCCACCCAGTACTTCTGGAGCATGCCCTCCAATCGCCTCCAGCTCTGGGCCTACCTCGAAAGCCAGCGCATCGGCCACCCAGTCGAACGCGAGTTCTACAAGGAGCGCAACGTCGTCCAGGAAGAGCGCCGCATGCGCGTCGACTCTTCCCCAACCGGCCGCATGATCGAGCAGTTCCTCGCCACCGCCTACGTAGCCCATCACTACCGCGTTCCCGGCGTAGGGTGGGAGAGCGAGATCAGCCAGGTCTCCGCCACCGAGGCCACCGCCTTTCACGAAAAATACTACGTTCCCGCCAACATCGTCATCGCTGTCGTAGGCGACGTCACAGCATCGCAGGCCATGCCCATCCTCGAGCACTATTTTGCGCCCATCCCCGCCGGCCCGAGGCCCGAGCCCATGACCACCGTCGAGCCGCCGCAGACCGCAGAAAAGTCTGTCACCATCCGCGAAGCCACCCAACCCTTCTACATCGAGGGCTACCATCGCCCCGACTACCGCGACCCCGACGACGCCGTCTACGATGCCATCAGCGATATCTTCTCTAACGGTCGCACCGCCCGCCTCTATCGCTCTCTCGTCCGCGACCAGGGCATCGCCGCCGAGGCTGAAGGCTTCAGCGGATTCCCCGGCGAAAAATATCCCGGCCTCTTCGCCGTCTACGCCGTGCCCCTCCCCGGCCACAACCCCGAAGAGATGCGAAAAGCCATCCACAAAGAGATCGACCGTCTCAAGAACGAAGACGTTACAGACATCGAACTGGAACGCTTCAAAACTCGGGCTCGCGCCGACCTTCTCCGCGGCCTTGCGGACAACGAAGGACTCGCCCACGAACTCGCCGAGTACCAGACCCGCTACGGAGACTGGCGCGAACTCTTCCGCCAGCTCAATAAGATCGACGCCGTCAACAAAGCCGACGTCCGCCGCGTAGCCAACAAGATCTTCCTCGAAAGCAACCGCACCAGTGCACAAATCGACTATGTCCCACCCCAGCGAAAAGCAGTCTCCACGCCGAACCGGCAGAACGCAGGAGGTGCAAAATGAACCTCCTCGCGACCAGACGATTCGCCATTCTTCCCCTGCTGCTCAGTCCTCTGTCACTGCCTGGACAAACCACCTCTCCAACAACACCTGTACGCGTCTCTACCCCGGCTCAAGCCCAGCCCTGGAAAAAAATTCCCATTCCGCCGCTACACGCCTTCAAGCCTGTTCAACCCCGCCGCATCGAACTCGCCAACGGACTTGTCATCTTCCTTCAGGAAGACCACGAGCTTCCCTTCATCAACGGCTCCATCCTCATCAGAGGCGGCAGCCGCGACGTTCCCAACAATAAAGTCGGCCTGGTCTCTCTCTATGGCCAAAGCTGGCGCACCAGCGGCACAGTGACCATCGATGGAGACGCGCTCGATGACCAGCTCGAAAACAAAGCCGCCTCCATCGAAACTGACGGCGGCACGGCCTCGACCTCGCTCGACTGGTCCAGCCTGAAAGGCGATTTCGACACCGTCTTCGCCGATGCTGTCGACCTCCTGCTCCATCCCGCATTCAAAGCCGACAAGCTTGAACTTGCGCGGCAACAGCTCGACACCAGCATCAGCCGCCGCAACGATGACGCCTCCGGCATCGCCATCCGCGAAGCCATCCAGATCGCCTACGGTCGCAACAACCCCTACGCCCGCGAGACCGAATACGCGACCGTCGACGCCGTAACTCTCGCCGACCTGAAAGCATGGCACGACCGCACCGTCGTCCCCAACAACATCATTGTCGCCGTCTCGGGCGACTTCGACAGCGCCGTCATGGAGCGTAAGCTCCGCGCCGCCTTCGAGCCTCTTCCTCGCGGTCAGCAATTCGTATCTCAGAAAGTTACATTCACCGACCCGAAATCCGGCGTCAACTTCGCCGAAAAGTCCGACGTCAACCAATCCAACGTCCTCATCGTCGGCCTCGGCACAGAGCGCAGCAATCCCGACTACTACGCACTCTCCGTCATGAACGAGGTCTTCTCCGGAGGCTTCGGCTCCCGCGTCGTCCAGAACGTCCGAACGAAACTCGGCCTCGCCTATGAAGTCGGCGGCAGCTTCAGCGCCTCCTACGACCACCCCGGCATCTTCTACGTCCAGGCCGCCACCAAGAGCCCCACCACCGTCGCCGCGACCCAGGCTTTGCTCGCCGAAATCGGCCGACTCAAGACCGAGCCGCCCACCCCGAGCGAACTCAGCAGAGCCAAAGACCAGCTCCTCAACTCCTTCATCTTCCGCTACGACACCCCCGCTAAAATCCTCAGCGAACAAGTCATTCTGGCCTTTTACAACTACCCCGCAGACACTCTCGAAAAGTACAAGGCCGGCATAGAGAAGGTCACCTCCGCCGACGTGGCACGCGTCGCAAACAAATACATCGACGTCGCTAAACTAGCCATCGTCGTGGTCGGCAACCAAGCCGAAATCACTCCAAATCTCGACTCTCTTGGCAAAGTCACCTCGCTCGACATCGCAATTCCACCCCCACCCAAAGGCAAAACAGCAGAGTAGGCGCACAACTACCACATTTGGCGGGTCGTCCGTAATTCAGCCCACTTGGACTGCCCCCGTTCCTGTCGAGGACTGCGAGCACGACACCTCAAAAGAAGCTCCGTTTCTATTCATCCCGCCCAACGCGACCCGCCAATGCCCGCACGTACAACAGATAGGGCGTACTCTAGGTACGCTCGGCGTTGCAAATTTGCATCAAAGTCTGAAAAAGATCTCCGCCTATTCAGTCAGGTTCCGCCTGTACGTACGAGAGAGCCGTTCCTAAACAGGCGCACGCATGTTGATTTATCCGGTGCTGATCCTCGCACACGGCAGAAACGAATTACCACTTCGGAGAGGTCATGAAAATTCAGCTAAGAATTGCCACCGTGGTCGCTTTGTTGGCGGCCTTTACCTCTACTGTCCAGGCCCAAACCAACGTCACACCCAAGCAGAAAGCAACCACAACTCACTCCAAGCGATCCCATAAGCCCGCGCAGCCCTCTTTGGCGGAGCAGGTCAAAGAGATGCGCGAACAGTTTCAAACTGAACTCGACGACCTCAAGGCAAAACTCGCTGCCAGAGACGCGCAGATCGATGCTCTGCAAACAAATCAACAGAGCGCGCTTCACGCTGCGGAAAACGCCGAAGCCAAGTCCCAGGCGACCGCATCCCAGGTCCAGGAGAACGCGGCGGCTGTCACGAGCGTGCAATCCTCCTACAACGACCTGAAGACCCAGGCGGAATCCGTCACGGCCAGTATCCAACAGGTCCAGAAGACCGCTGACAAGATTCAAAGGAGCATCGACGAACCCGTCGCTCTGCATTACAGGGGTGTCACCATCACTCCCGGCGGCTTCCTGGCCGGTGAAGCCATCTGGCGGCAGCGCGCGCTCAACTCCGACATTTACACCAACTACAATGCCACGCCGTTCCCCGGCGCAGGCGAGGCCCACACCAGCGAGTTTGTTCCCACCGCTCGCCAGTCGCGTCCCAACGTCCTGATCGCAGGCAAAATTCCCTTCGGCACCCTCGCCGGTTTCCTGGAAGGCGACTTTCTCGCCGCCGGCAGCAGCTCCAACAACCTGCAGAGCAACAGCTATGCCTTTCGCATTCGCCAGGGTTGGGGCCAGTTCTCCACCGGTCATGTGAAGTTCACTGGCGGTCAGATGTGGACGCTTCTTACCGAAGACAAGAAGTCAGCCGATCCTGGGCAGGAGGCCATTCCTCTAACCTACGACAACAATCCTCACGTGGGATTTACCTGGGTGCGGCAGCCTGGCTTCCGCATGGAATACGCCATCACGCCGAAGCTGACGGCCGCCGCCTCGCTTGAGAACTCTCAATATCAGTTCCTCGCATCCAACGCTACCAACAACTTCTTCTTCGGCTCGGCAGGCGCCGCTCCCGGTCTTAACAATCCCCTGGCCAACTACACCGACCAGGTCGCACCGGATGTCATCGCAAAACTTACCTTCGATCCCGGCCGCGGCCACTTCGAACTCGGCGGAATTGCACGATTTTTCCGCGACCGCTATTACCCCAACGGGACCTCTGCCAGCGCACAGAACGACACCAAACTCGGCGGCGGCTTTGTCGCAAGCGCAAAGTACCCCGTCCTGAAGAAACTGGATGTCGGCGTTCACTTGACAGCCGGCGATGGAACCGGCCGCTACGGTGCCTCGCTGCTGCCGGACATCACCGTGCACCCCAACGGCACATTGGCAGTCCTGCGGAATGCTCAGGGACTTTTTTCGTTGGAGGCTCATCCGAACAAGAATCTGGACCTCTTCGGCTACGCTGGCACCGAGTACGTGCAGCGGGACTATTATCTTGGCCCGACAGGCAAGCTCGTAGGCTATGCCCCTCCAACCGCGAGCAACGTCGGATGTTTTGCGGAATCGACTCCCACCGCCGAGACCGGCTACGCTCCTGGCGTTGGCGCGTGCGTGGGCGCGACACGAGACGTCGCCGAAGGCACTTTGGGCTGGGCCTATCGCTTCTACAACGGTCCCGCCGGCAAACTCCAGTACGGATTTGCCTACAGCTATCTAACTCGCGAAGCATGGACAGGTGTAGGGGGCGCTCCAAAGGCCACGAACAACCTCGTATACACAAGCTTCCGCTATTTCATTCCTTAGGTTCACCTCAGGAAATCGGCACCACTTTAAGGCGGAAGAACCTCAAAACGCGTAGACAACCGTACCGGCTGGCGATCCTCGTGGTTGCCGGACGCGTACGGTTGTTCTTCTTCTCCGGCCCATCTACGAACTCCCGGCTGACTGCTTCGGCCCCCAGAAGCTCCCCACGGGGTTGCATCTTGCCAAGCACGAGTCGAGACAATGTCCCCAATGAACCGTCCAAATTGCGCCACTCCCGGGCCGAGGCATAAGCTATTGATTCCAAATACATTGCGAGAAAAATTGCAATTGATTACTGTCAGCCGCTTATGACTGAATCTAATTCGTCCCAATCCAATCGCGCACCTCGCACGTAATCTGACACCAGGGGTCTCGCTCTCTCGGAAGGAGGCACTCATGTCGATATGTTCCTGTCCCGAGGGAGTGCTTCTCATCGACAACGTAGCCGAAGCGCTGCGACGCCAGTGTGAACTTCCAGCCCGGCCCACAACACCACAAGAAATTGCGCTCGAGATGGACACTGCCGAAGCGGTCAAGGCAGCAAATCGCCATGCAACCGACCACCTTTCCAGGTGTCCGGTCTGCCGCGCTGATTAGAGCTTCCCCACCAAAAGGAAAGCCTCCGCACGCTGCGGAGGCTTTCCTTCGACTCGCACGGAAACCTACGGCTGAACCTTCAGGAAGATGATGACGAAGGTAAACAGCGCCAGCGACTCGATAAACGCGAGGCCGAGAATCAGGAAGATAAAGATTCCAGGACGTGCTCCCGGGTTGCGCGCCAGAGCCTCGGTCGCCGAAGCGGTTGCTCTGCCCTGCCCCAGACCGCAGAGACCGGAAGCGATCGCCATACCGATACCGGCGCCGATCGAGACATACCAGTGGCTGGTATTCGCATCACCGGCGGCCTGCGCAAAAGCCGGCGTTGCGAGCAGCAGCGCGGCCAACGACATAAAGAGATATTGCAGCTTCTTCATAGGTGTTACTCCTGCCTCCGTGAATACGCCGCCAGTGGGTGGTTGATGCTCACCGTGCTGGCACCCTCACGCTGTGCGGCGTTGTTGCGCACTGCGAAGAGGAGGCCCCAGCGCAGCGAAACTTGGTCATCACCCGTCGCGCGACAGCGCTCTTGGGCAGCCCGAGACTTGAGCTTTGGGCCGGTACGGAGCACTAGTGGTCGTGCGCCACTGCCATCGACAGATAAATCGCCGCCAGCAGAAAGAACACATAAGCCTGGACTACTGCCACACCGAGGTGCAGCCCGAGAAAGATCAGCGGAACTCCCACCGGAACCAGCGAGAAGAATGCCAGTGTCACCAGGTCGCCGGCAAAGATGTTGGCATACAAACGAACGGTAAGCGAAAGCACCCGGCCGAAGTGCGAGATGATTTCGATGGGAAACAGCAGCGGATACAGCCACCACACCGGCCCGAGAAACTGCTTGATATATGCAAAGCCATTCTCGCGAACGCCATGGTAGTGATAGTACAAAAACGTTACGATCGCGAATCCGAGCGGCACCACAACATTCGCAGTAGGCGACTGCAACCCGGGAACGATTCCCATCAGATTCGCCAGTAGGATAAACAGGCCAAGTGCCGTCAGATAGCTGATAAAGCGCTCCGACCCGTGTCCGATGATCTGTTCGCTCTGTTCGGAGACGAACTCGTGGGTGATCTCGGCCAGATGCTGGACGCCGTTCGGCTTCTCGACATTCAGCGTCAGCCGCACCGCAATGAAGTACGCCAGCAATACCAGAAACACCAGCAGTTCCATCGCAAACGCGTTGCTGATCGGCGCCTGCGGGGAAGCCGGATGAACATGCAGCGCCTCCAGGAACGCAGTTACAGGCGCGGCGAAGTGCTCATTGAGAAATCTTGTAAACAGTAGTTGCGTAGGCATATGGAGTGTTCTTTGTTGAGTTCCTGCACAGCAATCCGGCCTAAACTGTCCACGCCTTCATCAGCCTCAGCCCCTCCACTGTCAGTGCGAACACACCCAGTGCAAGGCCTCCGGCAAGCGCGTAGACCGAACCATGCAGAAGCTTAAGGCTAACATAAAGGACCACCACGGTCAGCCCCAGACGCAGGAAGAACCCGAACAGGACCAACCCCATCGGTTTCGCCCGTTCGCCAGCATCCATCCGCTCCATCACAGCGGTCATCAGCCGCAGCCACTCGAACAGCCCAGACCCGGAGATAAGCGCTCCCACCAGCAACAGCACCGCGCTCTGCCAGCCAAGCTTCCACCAGAGCAGCAGAGCCGCCCCCGCCGCAACCACGGACAGCAGCCGCAGCGCGCTCCAGATCGTGCGCTTGAAGTCTGCGTCCGTGAAGCTCTCCAATGCTCTCAACTCTCATCGCCTCCTACAGCAATACAGATCACGAGCGATCATTCTTCAAATACTTTGCAGCCGTCCGGAAGATCTGCACAAAGCCGCCCGCCGCTCCGAGTAGTATGCCCACAATTCCGATCCAGCCCTGATGAAAGTGCCGGTCCAGCCAGCTTCCGGCAAGCCAGCCGATCAGGCACCCCGCCGGCAGTGCGATCGCCAACTGAATCATCGACTCCGCCGTTACCACGTCGCTCAACGAGCCTTTACCGCTTGTCTTCCGTGCCCCGTGCTGTGCCATAACCCCACCATTACATCACGGAGCAGCCGCAGCGCCGTTAGATCCCGTTGCGACACAGCATCTTTACCCTAAAATCGGGCAATGCAAGAACACGCACGCATTGACAAAGGGCAATCGCTTGTTCTCTGGTCGGCCTTAGGACTCTACCTGGCAGGAAGAATCTGTCAGCTCTTCGCGGATCGTCTCCCAACGCTGACGGTCGTCCTGCTGCACGTTGCGCCACCTGCGATCTTCGCCGTCGTCCACGGCAGTATCGTCTACCGTCCGAAGGGATTCGCCGTATTCTCCGCCTTCTGTCTTGGAATCGGAGCCACCTGCGAGACAGTCAGCCTGCGAACCGGGTTTCCCTTCGGGCACTACGCGTTTACTGACGTCATGGGGCCGAAGTTGTTCCAGCTTCCCCTTTTGCTTGTCCTTGCCTATCTCGGAATTGGATATATCTCATGGGTCCTCGCGCTCCAGATCCTCGGATATCGAGACAAGCCGCTGGTAGACACTCGGGTCCTGGCCGTCCCTGTGCTTGCAAGCTTTATTCTCTTGGCCTGGGATCTATCCACTGAGGCGGATTGGTCGACCGTCGATCGCGCCTGGAGATGGGAGGGCGGCGGCGCTTACTTCGGCGTGCCGGTCAGCAACTTCCTCGGCTGGTACCTGACGGCGTTCCTCTTCTATGGAGCATTCGCACTCTACCTTCGCAAACGAACAGGTCAGCGAGTTCCTCGCGCTCTGAGCTTTTGGCGCAGCGCAATCCTGATGTACGCCATCTGCGCGGCAGGCAATCTGCTGTTGCTTCGAAAGCCTATGGCTCCCGCGGTCGTCATCGATCCCTCAGGAAAGAGCTGGTCCACCAGCGGCATCCTGGCTGTGGGTTCGCTCATGTCGATCGTACTGATGGGTCCAATCTCTCTTCTGGCATGGCTTCGCCTGGAAGACCAGGAAGGCTAATTTCTCAGCGCAATGAACAGGTCACCAGCAACCACATCGCTATACTGGAAGCTCATCGCCACCCTGCCAGAGGAACCACAGTGTACGAGTCGGAGTTTGAAAAAAATCTGTATCAGCAGCGACGCGACAAGCTCGCTGAGATCGCGCGGCTAGGCCACGCCACCTACCCGAACAGCTACACGTTTACCCACACCATTCCTCAGCTTCGGGGCGCCTTCGATGCGCTTACCCCGGAGCAGTTGGAGGCCGGCATCGCCGATGGCAGAAAGATCGAAGTCTCGATCGCTGGCCGGATCATGGCCATCCGCGTCCAGGGCAAAGCGGGATTCGCGCAGCTCCAGCAAGGCGGCCAGCGCTTCCAGATCTACGTCCGCAAGGACGACGTCGGCGAGAATCTCTTCGCCCTCTACAAGCTTCTCGACCTTGGCGACCACATCGGCGTTCGCGGCTATCTCTTCCGCACCCGCACGGGCGAACTTACGGTGCATGTCAGCGAGATCTCTCTCGCCGAACACGCTGGAAAGCCTGCGCTGACGTTCCTCGCCAAGGCCATGCTCGCGCTGCCGGATAAATATCACGGCCTCGAAGATACTGAGCTTCGCTATCGACACCGGTACGTCGATCTCTTCATGAACACCGGCGCGACAAGGGCCGCCACCAATCCGGGTGCCCCAGGTCTCGCCGTTGCAGACCTGGGTGGAGAGCCACAAATCTCGCAGGAGCAGAACGATACACCCAACGTCCGCGAAGTCTTCGTCAAGCGAGCCGCCATTCTCCACGCCATCCGCGCCTTCTTCGACGCTCGCGCCTATCTTGAAGTCGAGACCCCCATGATGCACCAGGTCGCCGGAGGAGCCGCGGCCCTGCCGTTCACCACCCACCACAACGCCCTCGATCTCGACCTCTTCCTGCGTATTGCGCCCGAACTCTATTTGAAGCGCCTGGTTGTCGGCGGTCTCGACCGCGTCTACGAGATCAACCGCAACTTCCGCAACGAAGGCGTCAGCACCCGGCACAACCCTGAGTTCACCATGCTCGAGTTCTATCAGGCCTACGCCAACTACCACGACCTGATGGACCTCACCCAGGAACTCATCACCTTCGTAGCGCAGGAGGTCAACGGCTCCCTGACCACGATCTTTAACGGCCATGAGATTGACTTGAGGAAGTGGACAAGACTTTCGATGCGCGAGGCCATCGTTCACTTCTGGCCCGATGCCGCGGGCACCAAGCCAGACTTCAGCTCCTTCATCACGAAAGCGGCGATCACCGCGCTGATCCAGCAGCTCCGCAGCGCGAAGATCCGCATCGAATACGATCCCAAAGAACCTCTCGGTAAGACGATCGCCACTATCTTCGAGACCGTCGCCGAGTCCCACCTCATCCAGCCCACCATCATCTACGACTTCCCTCTCGCCGTCAGCCCGCTTTCCAAGATCAAGCCAGACGAACTCTACTGGGTCGAGCGCTTCGAGTTCTACATCGGCGGCTTCGAACTCGGCAATGCCTTCTCTGAGCTAAACGATCCCGACGATCAACGCGCCCGATTCGAGCAGCAGATGACCGAAAAGCAGCGCGGCGATAAAGAGGCCCACCATATGGATGACGACTACGTGCGCGCTCTCGGCTACGGCCTGCCACCCACCGCCGGCGAGGGCATCGGCATCGACCGCCTGACAATGCTGCTCACCAACTCCAAATCCATTCGTGACGTCATTCTCTTCCCCCTGCTTCGACCGCAGGCCAAAGCAGCCGGAGTCTCCCAGCCCCCGCACGGAGAAACCGACAAATAGCCCCCAGCCAGGAACGGGTGGCCCCATATCCCGATTTTGAGATGTGGGCCTTCGCGCTCACGCGAGCCGGTTTGGCGCGCCCCTCAAACAACGGCTCGCGGTACGCTTGATTGACTCCGAGAATTCCGAACCTACTGGGCTTTTTTGAGCCGCTTAACCACACCGGCAAGCGAATGGTCGTTCATCGCGGCCACCGCGTCGCCCCGAACCTTCTTCATCAGCGTCGCCACTGCCTTATCTCCCACGCTCAACCAGTTCCCTGCCGTCGCCTCGAATACGTCCCCAAGGCCAATCTGCTTGGCAGGGAGCGCCAGTTTCGCGCCGCCGTGCGGACCTTTCTTCTGCGTGATCAGTCCCGCCTTCTGTAGCAGCAGAAAGGATCGGCGCACCATGACCGCGCTCTCCCTCAACTCCTCTGCGATCGCCGCCGACGTGTGCATCCGCCCTGGCTCCCCCGCCAGCACCGCCAACACCCGCACGCTCAACTGAAAACGTCCGCTCTGTGCCATCCCAGAAAGCTACCACACCCAGTGCTGTCTCGCGCGGCTTCTATGGCTCGAAAAGCGCAAGCTAGCCTTGAAGAAGAACGGGAGTGCCCATGTAAACTTCTTCTGTGAACATCCTTTTCGTCGGCGATGTCTTCGGCTCCGCCGGCCGGCACATCGTCCGCGAACACCTGCCTCACGTCCTCGAAACAAATAACGTCGATCTCCTCGTCATCAACGGGGAGAACGCCGCCGGCGGCTTCGGCATCACCCCATCGATTGCCGAAGAGCTTTTCGACCTCGGCGCGCACGTCATCACCACCGGAAACCACATCTGGGACAAGCGCGAGATCTTCGAATATATGACTGTCCCGGCCGACTCGCACACGCGCGGTCGCCGAATCCTGCGCCCCGCCAACTATGCCGTTGGGACGCCTGGGTTCGGCGTCTACGAGGGGGCGCTCGGCACGGGGCAGACCTATGCGGTGCTCAACCTGCAATGCCGCGTCTTCATGTCCAGCTGCGACGACCCGTTCCGCAAGGCCGATGAACTTCTGAGCAGGATTTCAGCGAAGGTCATCCTGCTCGATCTGCATGGCGAAGCAACTAGCGAGAAGGTCGCCCTGGGCTGGTATCTCGACGGCCGCATCACCGCATTGCTGGGCACCCATACGCATATCCCGACGGCGGACGAACGCATACTCCCCGGCGGGACCGCCTATCAGACCGACGTAGGCATGTCCGGGCCCTACGACTCAGTGATCGGAGTGGAAAAGGAGCTCGTGCTCGCCCGATTTCTCACCGGCATGCCCGGCAAGTTCGAACCCGCCAAGGGTAATCCTAAGATGTGCGCCGCCTTGATCGGTTGTGATGGAGCGACGGGCCGCGCACATAGGATTCAGCGAATCATGCTCGGCGAGTGAGCACGTCCCAGAATCTCTCGTGCTACTTAAGCAGAAACAGGCAGCCCAGTAGGCTGCCTGTTTCTCCAAAAAACGATCTACTTCTTGTGTACTGGGTGATGGACCGGAGCTGGCTTTTTCTTCTCCACGATTGCTCCATCGCTCATGATGATCATGATCGGACCGGGAGGAACGGCTGCGGCAGGAGCAGGTGCGGGAGTTGCAGCCGCACCGGTCGTTGCTGCTGCGGCGTCGGACGATGCAGTCGCTGCCGGAGCCACTCCTCCCACGGTGTAGGAAGAATACGTTCCCGAAAGCGTCACTGTGGACCCGACTGCGGGCTGTGTCTTCAGCGGCTCCTTCATGTTAAAGGTGAAGTCAGCCGTCTTCGACGCCACCGCATCGTCTGACACCGCTGCCTGGATGGATGTGTCAGTGACCGCGATCACAGTCGCATCCGGGAATTCGACCGACTTGCCCTTTACCGTATCCCAGACCTTGGCTGCGTCCGCAGGCTTCCCATTCTGGAGGATGAACTCCTTATCGCTGACGGCCAGCGTGGCAAGGTCAGGCGTGCTTGCGATTACCTGGGCCACGATATCTGCTGGAGAGGGCGCAGGCTTGATCGTGAATCCTGCCGGCGGATTCAAACTGGTTTGAACAGCAGTCGTGACTGCATCGTAGCCATCGTCGGCCCCGTGATATTTCTTGTAGCAATATTTCGCAAGCGGCAACATCTGCGATTTATATGGTTCCGGGGCAAAGGCAGCAGCGCGAGAGACGTACCAGGTGCAGTTGACGTAGTCAGGCGGGGTTGACTGGTAATATGCCTGGCCAAGCGTGTAGGTGTCCTGCAACATCGGTCCTGGAACCTGTGTCTGCGCGACCGGTACGCTCCCCAGCTCCGACTTGAAGTTGGTAATCGCGGTGGCGGTGTCTTTCTTGTTCAACGCGGCAGTCGCGATTGCGCGGTAAAAGACCGGCGTAGCCGCTTCCTTGACCTTGGCGAAGTCCGAGTCGCTCATGTCCTTCGGCTTGGTGGTGACCGCGAGGCCCTTGGTCGCATACGATGCTGCTGAATCCAGAGCCGTCTGCTTGGCTGCCGGATCGGCGGCTTTATCAGCCTCCTGGGAGCGGAAGTAGACTTCGAGAGTCAGCGCCCTAAGGTTGTTTGGATCGACCTGCAGCAACCGGTCTGCAGCGTCCAGTGTCTTCGCAGGATCGAACGCGCTATAAGCGCTCATCAGCTGCTCCAGCGTCGCAGCCTTGACTGCGGACTGCGGATAAGCCGCCAGGTAAGCCTCGAGTGCCGGGGCCTTGGTCTGCGGGGTTGTCTGGCTCATTGCGTTGTTGTACGCAGCGTATTCCGCGGGCGACATCTGTACGCTGCCGTTTGAGGACTGCGCGTTTGAACCCAGGTTAACCTGGGTCTGCGCGATCGCGGTACTCGCAACACATGTAAGGCTAGCGACCGCCAGGAGAGACGCAACGACTGCCTTCTTCATTCCACACTCCTCAATAAATCTTAAATTCGATTATGCTGCCGATGCTTAGGAATAAGCTAGACCTGATTGATCAAACCTGATCATAGTGCATCCGAACTAGTCTTTACCGGGACAAGCCTGGCGGTCAAGCACCAGGACGGTCATGGCATCTGGATGAACCAGATTATAGGAACGCCGTTGCTCAAATAGCAACTCGAACAGTGGCTTGCCGTCAGGCTACCTCGAGAGCAGGCTTCTTCTCTGCTGCTCTTGCCTACTCCGATGGCAACGAATCTGTCTCTGCTATTCGTCCTCAAGCTTCAAAGTCGAGTTCGACGGGGTCAATAAGCGGCATGAGCCAGGAGAGCAGCTGTTGGTGGACTGGGTGGTTATTGTAGGCTTCGAGGGCGGCGCGATCGGAAAATTTCATGACGCCACCGAAGTCGTAACCCTGCGAGCGCGTTGAAACGTTGAAGCCAGCGTGGGTTTCGATCAGCCCCGGGATCTGGCCTTGCAGCGCAAGAATCTCGGTTTGGACCCGCTGCTTCTGGGCGGCGGTGGTTTGGGGTTTCCAGCGGAAGTAGAAGGTATGTATGACCATGCAGCTATTGTAGAGCGATCGCATGCATCAATAAGGCCGCGTCCTTTGGAGTCGTGTACGGCGAGAGTTGGCTATGATCGTGTGAGACGAACGCGGAAGGCAGCGGGAGAGATCGGAGGGTGTGATGTCGAAGACGCAGTCGGCGATGGTGGAGCTGGGGAGTCTTGCTCCGGCGTTCGAGCTGATGGATGTGGTGAGCGGGAAGGCTTGGGGGCGCGACGATGTCTTCGCGACTTCCTGGGACGACGACCGCTCGGATGCGACGGAGAAGATGACGGGCGGCGGGGCGCCCCCGGCAGGGCGGCACGGCTTGCTGGTGATGTTCATCTGCGTTCACTGCCCGTATGTGAAGCATGTCGAAGAGGAGCTGGCGCGGATTGGGCGCGACTATGAGGGCAGGATTGCGATTGCCGCGATCTCATCGAACGACGTCGTGGCCTTTCCCCAGGATGGACCGGATGAGATGAAGAAGCAGGCAAGGCGGCTGGGCTTCCGCTTCCCTTACCTGTACGACGAGACGCAGGAGGTGGCGCGGGCCTATGGCGCGGCCTGTACGCCGGACCTCTTTCTGTTCGACGCGGAGATGAGGCTGGTGTATCGCGGGCAACTGGATGACAGCCGGCCGCGGCGGGGAGATCATGGGAACGATCTTCCTGTCACTGGTATCGATCTGCGCGCGGCGATGGATGCGGTGATCGCGGGCAGACGGCCGGATCCAAATCAGCGGTTCGCCGTAGGGTGCAGTATTAAATGGAAAGAGTAGAGTGGCACGAAACTAGAGACGGGGATCTGGAAAGGAACGACGATGGATGCGGTGCTTGAAGAGCTCAAGGCGGGAATTCGGCGGTTTCGGACTGAGGTGTACCCGGACAATGAAGCGATGTATCTACAGGCCGTGCGGGAGCCGCAGCGACCCCATGCGCTGATTGTTACGTGCGCGGACTCGAGAATCGATCCGGAGCTTATTACGCAGTCGCGGCCGGGCGATGTATTTGTGACGCGCAACATCGGCAACCTGGTGCCAGCGTATGGTGAGATGCTGGGCGGCGTGAGCGCTGTGATCGAATATGCCGTGTCCGCCTTGAAGGTGAAGCATGTCGTGATCTGCGGGCACACGGACTGCGGCGCGATGAAGGGTTTGTTGCATCCCGAGGCGCTGGAGGAGATGCCCACGGTCAAGAGCTGGCTGAGAAATGCTCAGGCGGCGTTGAATGTGGCGCGATCACTTGATGAAAAAGATGATATTTAAAGGGTGAAAACAATGGTTATAGATATTTATAACACAGACAA